>Ga0041059_1000531_pt1 | contig 29135 bp, 24 predicted proteins | sample AraColnosormetaG_FD_56232 | JGI IMG/M metagenome (GOLD analysis project Ga0041059, IMG submission 56232) | Arabidopsis roots microbial communities from North Carolina, USA - Col MF nosort | ecosystem: Host-associated > Plants > Roots > Unclassified | place: USA: North Carolina | collected... | reverse complement strand
AATTGAGTTTTGTAATACAATCAAGTCAATAAGATTGATTACATTCATACTCTGTTTTTTCGTTCTTACTCTGTTCTTCTTTCATAACAAAACATTAACACAGCTGACGTGGCATTGACCTTCTTCTGTAATACGCCTGATGAACCGTATCAATACTCCCTCCGTTGAGACGAAGCTTGTCCTCAAGCTTGAAATTAGGAAACAATTGGACAAACTCCTTGGACAACACCCACGAAATAGCAGTCTCACGCTGATCTTTCCAGTGCACTAAGAACTCACGCCCACCTGTAACTTCATTGGTGTGAGAAAAGTGTCTGGATTTTCATTTGTACCACCAGTCTGAGTATACTAGTGGCTTCTTTCATGGAAAAGAAGAAAGACGCGTCGGAAACAATTGAGATTTGGTGGCGTAAGAGACAAGGCAAAGTAGGGTTTGTTTGTTGTCAGGGAAGAAGACGTCGTATAGATTCAGAACGTTACCACGGTTTACTTTCAAGTTTAAGTGTACCGACAAATTTACTTCACTGTATACTGAAAAGGCAAAATTAAGAATTTGAATGGTCGTAATGGACAGAACCAATGACAAAACCACATTTTATACACTAGCGGATCCGAGTAATTAGTATTTTATTTTTTGGATTGAAAAGATTAATCTAGTGATTTATTAATTTAAGCATAATCAAGGACACTTCGATTGAAGTTTTCCAAAACAACAACAACAAAAGGTCCATAATTCACAAACAAACACAATTTCAAAAAATTGCATACGAAACATAGAACAAATATACCAACTAAAAGTCTAGATATGATGATTGTTAATGGACGGTCAAACCTTATTGATATCAAACGACGTCACATTAGCATTACCTTCCTCACCATTACTTTGTCCAATGATTGTTCCATTAGGAGGTGGCTCTTGACGGATACCATCGTTGACTGCTCTATTGTTACTCCCCTCGTGATATTGTGAGTCCCCATTCTTAATAGTGCTTCCTTCCTCTTTTACTCTTAACTCGCAGCTCATGAAATCAAAAGGGTGTTGTCTTGGTTCACACATATCGATGGTTGGAGTATTGATGATGTTGTGATGTTGTAGCTGTTGAGAGGCTGACCCAACCAAACCATGGAAAGTCATCGCTGGGACCCTAACTTGCTCTATATCCAAATTAGGGCATCCGTTGCTACTGCTTCCTTCGTATAGAATATGGTTTGGTAGGTTAATCTCGATTGGTTGGTAGGTTCTCTAGGTTTAGGGGACGCAAAAAGCCATTTATCCACCAAGTAATGACTTTGATTCCCCCTTAGTGCATTACCAATGCTAACCCTTTTTGTTGCTTCATAATTCTTCCAGGCTCTCTCATCAACCTGACCACCTCTTACAAAAACATCATTTGCGATAGTCGTGAGCTCTTCGAATTGCGCCTCAAATGGAGGCACCCGTGGATCACCAAGAGGGGAATGTTGCACAAACTCTAGCTCCTTCCTAAGAAGTATGATATTTTCCCTTGAAAAAGATATCAATGCATTAATCTCACTCAAGTCAAGATCATCAAGTCTTCGACCACGATGCAGTTCTACCATCAACTGATCGGTGACATGATCCATGTGCTTCCTTTGAGTCTTCATGAACTGCTCATGAACCTTCTTGGTCTTCTCCTTTAGGTACATCTCAAGACTCATCTGTTTCTTCTTCTTCTTGATATCCGGTAAGGCAAAGAAACCGTCTAGGAGGTCACGAGCCTTCTCAAAAGATGGCCACACCATTGGCTCAACCTCATGAGGGCTGAACATAATGATACAAGCCTTAACAGCACACAATATAATATAGTTAGTTCTTCTACCTTTTTCATTAACCATACCCTTATTTTCTTCAATTTTTTTGCTCTTGACTTGTTGTTCTCTACCCATGCAAGTCTTAGTTTGTTTATCGCCATGCTCACTCTTTGATTTGATCTCTCGTTTTTGAGTTTTAGTTTTTTGTTGGATATCTGAATAAAGATTAACGTAAGAATTTATATAAATAGAGTTTAACACTGGTGCCAGTCAAAAGAAATAGATAAGGTAGATGATTGATTAAGATGTAAGATTAATTACTATTTGTTTAATATTGTTGAAAGGTTATTGTGGCGATTAAGATAAACCAAACTTTTCAATCTAAACTAAGTCAAACATATCAATCCAACAATTAAAAAATTTCCTTTATTGTTGGTTAAAATAGTTATTTTTCAAATATCAGCAAACATCTTATGCGATTTTGAACCAAAATGAAATATAGAAATAAAAATAAAACATTTTTCTAAAAAGAGTTAATATCATTTTCTTAAGAATTCGATATAAACAAACAAAAAAAAGCTACCAAACTAATATATTAGATTTGGTTTATATTTATATTATATTTCAAAATTAAACCAATAGACCAAAATTTAAACCCAAATTAAACCGAAATGTTATAATCTTTTTGTGGTCATCTTGTTCCATGGAATTGAACTCTTTGCATATCAAAATTGAATTTACTTCCAAACATAATTCTATCATTAGTTAATGGTAATAATTATATTGACCACATTATTTTCATTATTGTGCAATATATTAATTGGTATTGTTTACAAATGTTTTGGGAAAAAGTGTTGACTATACATTCCAACAAAAGTGTCATTTTAATATTTTTATATTGGAAAAGTTGACTCATTATATTTGTTTTTTTATATATTTTTCATTTTATTTGTTTTCTTACCAAATGTTATATTAAGATTATAAATGAATTTATGGGTTTGAATGGTAACACATTATGAAAGTGGTATATTGTGTACAACTTTTATATATACCAATCATATTTTTTTTTATTTAAAGCGTTCTTAAGAGTCTGATTGGTAACACAAAACTATAAAAAATTTAGTTGTTAAATGGAGCTATAAGCATTCTTCGGAATAGTACAAAACTATAAGAAGAGGTGTACCAGAAAGCTGTACAAAAAAACTGAGGGTAAAGCTTTTAGTAAACGCTTTTTATAAAGCTTTTGTGATTGGTAATTGTCAAACTTGTACAAAGTATACAGTTTTGATAGTGGGTTACCATTCAAATCCGAAAAGTTTTACTCTCAACTTTTTTGTATAACTTTCTTGTACAGTTCTTTCCTACAATTTTGCACTATTCCGAAAAAAATGAGATTAGGAATGAAAAAACATATGATGCTACTTATGGTATATTTGTGGTTACAAAACCCTAGAGTTTCATTAATATCACCAGAATAGAGAATGATCAGAGACTTAGACCAATGGGCTCTCACCATTTTTTAACTTATATTTTGATAAATTGTTAGATGAGAGAGCTTGTGTTTCAAAAAAAAAAAAATCATAGTCCAATGGTATAGAATCTATGGTGGAGTTCTTTGGAAAGAAACAAAAATTGAAAATCTTAAATCTTAAATCAAAACCAAAATTCAACATTTACATCCAAAAGACATCAAACAAGGTTTCACTAAGATCAATTTTCTAAGCAAACTCAATTCAAGATAATCGAATACATAAATTAAAATCTTAGTATCTATTGATCTTTATGTATACTTAATACAGAGGAAGATAGAGAACAAGAACTTTCTGTAGATCAATGGATTACAAGAAAGACTTGTTGCTATGAACTCTTGGTTTCTTGCAAAGAAAGCAGAGGAAGTTCGTAGACTTTGATAAAAGGTAAAACCCTTATTCGTTATTGATCAAAAACTGAATATTGCAAACACCCAATTGAATCCTTATATAAGAACTGAGTACATAATGAAATAAGAAGAAGAATGTAAAACTTCCTTTTTGCTCATCAAGAGAGAAAAGATAAAAGAAATCAAAACCAAAACCGACTAAGAAAACCCAATAACCCCAAGATTCAAAACATCAACAAAAGAAGTAGAAGCTCAAAGAAGAAGAGGCTGAAGCCTCAATGTGTAGTTGCATCAATTACGGGACTATCATGTTCAACACCAATAACACCTAGATTCAGTTTTGATCGTGAGACAATAAGAACAAAAACTTAACAACATGTTCAACACCAATCTATATTGGATAGGAAGAACCAAAACTGATCGTTAAAGCAGGTTTGACCAAATAGCTTTTAATACCTCTTCCTTTAGCCTTGTTATTTGATCACGTATGAATCACAAAGGAGCTACTTCTAGTTGTTTCCAACCCTAATGATGATGGAAGTGATCAGGGTGTCTTGGAGAAGAAGTTAATGTGTAAAACAATTTGTGTTTAATTTATTGATGTTATGAGTTTAGTTTGGTTTAAGTGGATATCTGAACTTTGCTTCTTGTCTATCGGATGTATCTTTGTAGCGTAATAAATGTATATGTATGAATGACTTTAAAATCCAATTATCAACTCAATGGTAATTTGGATTGTCATATCTTGAAAACTTTGGTTTGAATCTTTATTTCTAAGAATGTGAATGTAAGCACCTTAGAAGCTACACGTTTTCAACAAAAGAGAATAAAGTAGACAGTGGTGGAGGTAATGGCGAAGCCGTTGACCGGAGAAACAATCAGAGTTGTTTTCGAGGAGGAGAGTGAGAAACAAGGCGGCAAAGAAAGCTATATGAGGAAGAACAAACATCGCCGTGTAGGCAAGTACAGCAAGTTTCTGTACACGAGCAAGAGAAAGTACAGCAAGTTTCAAGACATATCAGTTATTGAGCAGGTTGGGAATACCGAGAGACATGCCAGAGTATTGAAGACACCTGGGAGTGTTCAGACATTATACTGTTGGGATGGAATGAGAGTCAACGTTCAGCTGTATGTAGTTGAAAGCAGTAATGTCCTCTCTACACCAATTGTAGTGGTGATGATGTGTATTCAAGAGAACATATAGTGGAACAAGAGACATGATTCAAGAAGAATGAAACATATTACTTTTGGTGATGCGATGTCTCACGTAAAGCATAAATGGGAATATAAGCAATTACAAACAGTTTCAGACTTGGAGTTTTGTTGGGACAGTGTTCGATGGAGGACGAAATGAGCAAACGACAAAGAAGATGAATGATGCTAAGTCCCAAGATTTGCTACTGTTACACATATAAAAGACCATTTACAAAGGTTAAAGTTGTATCTCCAGGAAGGAAAACAAGCCCAAGCACATTTGAGCATCTATAAGTGGAGTCTTTACAACTTGTTATCTGCAAATGTTGACAAGAGAGAGTCAATTTTTCTGTGTGACATTGTTGGAGGAAGAAGAAACTGCAGTACAGTAGCTTGAATCAAGTGCTGTTATGAACTTTACTTTACCATTTTATAACAAAGTTCCACAGTGAGGCTGAGATACATTGCTGCAGCATTTTTAAGTTCATGTCAAGGATTTGGTGTCATTTTAACTCGATTCTTTTGCTAGATTGTGTGAGTTTTAATTGTGTTAGTGTGTGTTGTGTTTGGGTAATGAAAAAGTCTATAGCTTTGGAATGTAATGAAAGGTCTTCTAAGTTTGCATTACGTTCAAATAACAAATGCTATAAGAAGAAGATGTTCTTATTATAGGCCATGTTTGTGTTTATCAACACTTAAACACCAAATATTTGTCTTGAATCTCTGTTTTTATAGTCACTCAAATCAAATTATGTGTAGATCATGAATCTCACTCAAGAAAATCTGAAATGTGTCAAATCCTTAATGGGGAATCAAAATCATGTTTCTAGAAATCTTTTCTTTATTAAAACTGATGGTTTATTTGTGTGTGGTTTTTTTGAGTTCAGTTCAAATCAACATCTCAAGTTCTGCCCATTCCTGACTCACAGAACAAAGAGCAAGTTTGTGATGTCCAAAGAAGGCAATGCAGTCATACTGATTCGCAAAACGGACTGCCAAAACCCGCATCTGAATTCTCCATCAAGGGTGGTGAGAAAGTTAACATTCTCTATGGGGGGCTCTCACCATTGGAGATGCTTTTATGTTCTCATCTCTTTTTTTTTTTTAACAATTTTTATGTTCTCATGTTTTTTTATGGGAAATAGATATGTTTATATTCGGATGTCTTCTTGTATGACTGATACTTATTTCCCTGGTAGGGTGCAAACAATAGTTGATCCAAACCTTCAAGAAGATTTCTCATGTTTTGGGAGTCTCCAACTTCGTTATTTCGAGGTAAAAAAGTGCCTACTGCTTTATTCCATGCTAAAGCTCTTCATTAATATAAGGTACGTTTACTAGAATATTCGAGATTCCAAATCCCAGCTCACTTGAGCACATGATTTGATTTTGAACTCCCCACAGACTCGGTTTCCTCCTTTTCCTTGAGCCAACTTTATTCTCTTAACGTAAGTATAACGCACATAATTCTTTGCTCATTCAGATTACTGGATAAATGATCCCATTGTTTTTATGTTCATGGTGTGTAACCTGACTTGTATATAGCTATTGTACATTGTGGGCCTTTTTAGATTGATTCGGCCTGTTAAAGGCCCTGTTGCTGTCATCGAACACGTTCTACTCTTGTCGTGTTCGAACTTGTATCTTTATTATTTAAGGCTTCGCTTGTGCCTCAAGAAAAGAAGAAATCACAAATTGAAGAAAAGTTTGAGAAAGAAATTACGTTACTGTAATTGCAAATGAAGCCACGACGTGGATTATAATTGAAAAAGGAAAAAAAAAAACAATCTTATTCACTGAGGAAATTTACAATTATGCTTTAGTTAAATTAGCAGTTTTATTGGTCTCTCCTTTTACGGTTTAAGTCAGAAATTTTTAGGTTAAGCTTTAGCTATAAATAACAGATTCTTCTAGTTCAATAACAATTATTGTTCAAGCAAAACTTTTCATTTTATCTTCTGAACACAATTTAGAGTTCTTAGTTTCTTACCAAAAGTCCCAACATCTTTGCTTCTAGCTCAGGCGTTCGTCAATCAAATCTATAAGAAAAGTTGAGAAGCAATGGATCCACTTCTTGTATAAGAACTTCTATTCCATGGAGAAATTAACCGGGCTCAAAGTATGAGCTCTATCTGGTATGATGTGATAGTTCTTATGGTAAAATATACCGTTTTCAGGCTTTTGATAGCAAAGTTTATTTCAATAAACTTAAAGTAACATAAACACAAGTAGGGGATGTGATAGCAACAAAACAATTATGGTATCAGATTCTTAGTCTTGTGGTAACCCCAAAAATATGAACAAGTTGGGACAGTAAAGGAATGGATCTTTGCGTTGTGGATCTTGTTCTTTGTTAATCTTATCCGAATCTTACTCTTTTGAGCTGAAGCCTAAGTTGCCATGGAATAAAGTCACATGTTTCTTTCTTCAACGCCACGACTCTCTTTTTTGCCAAATGAATCATCTTCTTGCACTATATAACTTTTGGGATCAATGGGTCTCTTAAAAACCTCCTCTTAAGAAAAGATTGGTGATCGCAAATCAGACATGTCAAACGTGAGTTTTCTTGAGTTGCAGTACAAGCTCTCCAAGAACAAGATGTTGAGGAAGCCTTCAAGGATGTTCTCTAGAGATAGACAATCCTCAGGGCTATCTTCACCTGGACCAGGAGGCTTCTCTCAGCCTTCTGTGAATGAGATGAGACGTGTTTTCAGCAGGTTTGATTTGGATAAAGACGGGAAAATCTCTCAGACTGAGTACAAGGTGGTGCTGAGAGCGCTAGGACAAGAGCGGGCGATCGAGGATGTGCCTAAGATCTTTAAGGCTGTGGATCTGGACGGTGATGGGTTTATTGATTTCAGGGAGTTTATTGATGCATACAAGAGAAGTGGTGGGATTAGGTCTTCGGATATACGAAATTCTTTCTGGACTTTTGATTTGAACGGCGATGGGAAGATAAGCGCAGAGGAAGTGATGTCGGTTCTGTGGAAGCTTGGTGAGAGATGTAGCTTAGAGGACTGCAACAGGATGGTTAGAGCTGTTGATGCAGATGGTGATGGATTGGTTAATATGGAAGAGTTCATCAAAATGATGTCTTCCAACAATGTCTAACCATATCTCTCTCTGTTGATGTAATCAAAGTTCATTATTCATACGATCTAATTTCAAAACATTAAGTCACGTTCTTCGAGAATGAGACCAATAATAGTAGATATAAAGCAATAAACTTGATAATTCCTCATGTAAAAGGGTCTAGAGCAGATGAAACTTGTTACAGCGTAGCAAATACTATTCCATTTCCCAACTGCTAGCAAAGTTCTGGCGAGAGCTTAGAGCGCGCTATACATGATGCGAAACAAAGTCACAGAAAACGCCGCTCTACCAGTAATCCCCGCAAGAACATTTACCGTCTTTGAAGTGATGGAAACGTTTGTTGTCTCTCACGATCAACACCCTACCAATGATTTTGGACATGATCTTGATAAAGTTGTGACAATCCCCACACACACGGAGATTCTTGATGATTGTTAGGGTCTTCCTTGGTGGGGTGCATATGATACCATAAGCAATCGCTAACCTCTCACTGTGGTAGAGTAGTGCCTGTTCTTTAGCCTCTTGATCGATATCATGAAGCACAAACCGTGTGTCAGGAACATAAACCACTCCTTTCTTTGCAGCCATCTCCTTTGCTTCATCCTTGTAGAAAGTCAGATTTCGAAACTCAAGGATCCTACTCTTACTAGTAACCATATTTGTTTCCTTGAATGATTTAGGTGGAGGAGTAGGAATTTTGTTGATTACAGCCTTTGAAGGATCAACATCAACCATCAATTCCTCCATGTAATCCTCTAAATCGATATCACCATGTAACCGAGCATAGTTCCGCATAGCCTCCCAGAAATCAGCTGTGGGTTCAAACGGAAGATCACGGATATATTGCTCAGCCTCAACAAGATGTCCACATTTCCCAAGAACACCTAAAACACCCAAATAATGCTCTGTCTTCGGACTAATCCCATGCTCGTTCTTCATCGAATCAAAATGCAAAAACGCTTCTTCTATACCACCAACAGTAGCACAAGCCAAGAAGACCGTAAGGAAAGTCTCCTCGTTCGGCTTCAACCCATGTTTCGTCATCTCTTCGAACAAATGCAACGCATCATCTCCCATTCCGTTATCACTATACGCACACATCATCAAATGCCAAGAATCCATATCTTTATCAACCATATGATCAAACACTCTCTTAGCATCAGTAATACTACTACACTCTCCAAACATACTAATCACCATATTGTTAAGTTTTGGATCACCTCTAAACTTAGACTGAAGGAAATGATCATGTACCTTCTTAGAATGCTCAAGCGACTTCAAATTCGCACAAGACTCAAACAACAAAACGAAACATTCTCTATCAGGCATAGCTCCTTTATCAAGCAATTCAATAGCATCTTTATATAGCCTACGCTGACATAACCTCATCACCTCTTCAACACTAGGAGGAGGAGCTACCTCATTCATCTGATTAGGGCTTTGATTCGAGCTTCGTGGTGGTTGCGGTTGTTGCTGCTGCTGCGGAGTGTAGTACTGACTCTGATTACTTTGTTGAACATTCTGATTCTGATAATTGTTACCAGGTCCACCGTATTGAGGCCTCTGACCACCGTACTGAGGCCTGTGACCACCGTGTTGAGGATTGTGACCACCGTATTGAGACATTTGACCACCTTGTTGAGGATTTTGACCACCGTATGGAGGCCTTTGACCCCCGTGTTGAGGATTTTGACCACCGTATTGAGGTATTTGACCACCGTGTTGAGTAGACCATTGATTAGGGCTTTGTGGAACTCGTTGATTAGTGTTGGTCTGATTCTGAGAATCGAAGCTTTGAGGTGGATATGGGCGTTGATGCTGAGACGGTGATCCAGATTGAGGATTCTGGTGGTAATCGTTTGCGGCGGCGGATGTGCTTAGGTGTTTGATCGGAATTGAGTTTAGGGTACCGGAGAAGTGGAATTGAGAGGAGAGTCTGGGAAATGAAGAACGTAACTGAAGGAGAGAGCCGATTGTGACGATATTCTGGGTTCGTGCGCAACGAATGGCCATTAGAGAAGACATTTTCTCTGAGAGAAATGGTGAACGATTAAAACCCTGATAGGAGAAACCAAAACCCTAGTGAGAGTCTGTGAAAATAAGATTGGGGATGAGAATATTCCCAGGAAATGAAATTATGATAAGTTTCACTTTTGGGCTTGTTAGGCCTGTTGATTAAATTATATTTGGGCCGAGTTGGGTTAAATTAAGATATTGCAACTTTAGGCCTTGAATGTTTTATTTTTATCAATTGTCGTCAAGTTCTTAAATCAATGATCTCGCCATATCGACTCAAAATCACATTTGTGTAGTTTGAATAATATTTTTACTTTGAAGTTTGAATATAAAGATTTGAACAAATCTATAATAACATAACATATTACAGTGTGTTATTAACACATTTTCGTGTAGACAAGTAACAGATATGTCTATCTATACAGACTTATTTTTGAGACTTGTACACACAACATTTGAAGATCCCTCATGTATGTTAGGTTGTAGTAATCGTCACTCTATATACATCTTCCGCATCCTATACATCCTCTTCCTTTCTAAACATCTCTCTACTACTTCCCCATATGGTTCACATCACCCAGTACCTTGCTCAGTTTCTGCGATTTCATTCATAGTCTTGAACGGAAAAAGCGTTTCTTAAAACCAAGATTTGAGTTCTTACGGGAGGAGGACGTGGCATATGGTTGACCGTTGAGACAACCCGCAAATCTGATATCCCATCCTTCGATGTTCTTTGGAACACATGAGTCGAATAGGAATTGCCCGAGTACGCTGTGAGCGTTTATGCTCGTTGGTTGGAGTGGGCGGAAGGACGATCTTTCTCTCTGTTCTTCTTGTGAAGATGATGGATCGCTGTTGTTGCTGTTGCTTTGATACGGTGCTGAGCTAGGTAAGAAAAAGTGGTCACATGGCCCAGTGGCTACTCTTCTTAGGCTTTGGTTAGAGTTCACAGCAACTTTCTGAAGGTCGCATATTAACTCAGAGATTTCATCATGCGTGTGAGCTCTTTCTCCGAGCTGCCGGATTTTATGTAAGTGAACTGATATGGCTTTCTCCAGAAAGTTGGAGATAACAGCCCGGTATTGTATAGGGTTATGTGCGTAGTGTCCTGAAGACAGAGAGGAGCAAAAAAGACCATAACCTCAGATTTTGTAGCATTGACAATAAAACCAATAGCTATCTTCAGGACATAGACTAACCATTATCAAAGAATGGCTAGGCCATAAGAGACCACGTGATAGCATATACCGCATATCATAAATATTTGTCACAACCATAGCATGTTGACTAACCTGCATGAGGAGAATTTTTCCACTTGACAACCTTAACTTCTCCTCCCAGTTCCTGCAATTGATGGGTAAAGCTTGAAATTACTTGTAGAGGAGCAAGTTCATCATTCTCGGAGCACAAAATGAGATATGGAGCCCCAATTTCCTGGAAAATTTATCTACTGTTAGCTAGAAATTTGAGAATCCAAAATCAAAGAAGGCATAGAAACTCGTTGGAAACTTACAACCGATGAGTAGAGGGCCTGCCAGTACTCACTACGTTGGGATTCAAATCTTGTAAGATATAAACCATCAAGCCCGGAAGAAATCCCTTTAGCCACCCAAGATACTAGTCTAGAAGGACCAGACATTCGTCGTATGGTGGGATGTAGTGCGAATTTCACATTCAAATCACTCGTAAAATCCAACGGGCCAGAGTCATAGACATGTCCAGAAAGACAGGTTCTAACCAACTGGCTATCATCCTTCACAAAATTAGAAAACAATCAATGAGTCAAAACTAAATCAAGAGAGAAACAACATAAAAGCAGCATTTGATGACTTCAAATAAAACTGTATAGGAGACAATTCTCACCGGATGAATTTGAGCTTCACAATCATCCATGATCACCTGCATTGTTTAACATACTTTTAGATACCCATTGAAACAGAAACATAAAAAACAGCACAAAATGACCACAAAGTAGCTGGAAGTTGAATCCTTTTAAGCTTACCTGTAGAACTTTATACATACAAGCTTTAGGAGCACCAGAGAAAGCTAGAAAGATAACAGGACATGGTCTACTCTTTAACTCCTGAACAATAACAACAATAGCAACATTAAGTAACACACCAAAACCAAAAAAGAGAGAATCATTTAACATAAACATGTACCAATCTAAAAAAAGAACTCATCACATTCCTGACCATAAAACCTTACCTCAACAAGTTCAGAAAGAAGATGGAATGCTAAAGAAAGAGCCATTTCAGGATAAACCCTGAAAAACATAGACAAATAATCAAAACTACTTTTAGAGATTCTCAAAGAATATCTAAACGGAATCTTTTAGATTTCTTTACAATTTTGATTGATAAGAATTCACAAAAACGACATTTACAGAAAAAATCACAAGGAACCAAAAGATTTTTTCTGCTAAATGCTCATTTACAAATACTAAGCTACACAAAACCATTGATCATCGGAAAATTCTCAGAAATTAGCTAGTTCGCCGGAAAATATACTCAGAGAGATAGAGAGAACAAGAGAACGAACTTACGCGGTGAGAAAATCAGCGCGGCAAACAAGAGAATTCCAACCAAGAGAAGAATAAAGATCAACGAAATTCATAAGCTGGTTCTCGTTAATCGAGCTCCAAACAAAGATCACAACAACACCGTTAGATCCACCACCGTCAACAACCGCCGCATCTTCCATCTCTTTATCTAACTTCTTCCCCCAATAAACCCTACCACCGCCGATCATTTTCTCCGGCGACGAGACGACGATTATGATTCACTCAAGTTTTGATTTTGGTTATGAACCACTCGACGAAAGATGAGATCTTTGGGATACGGGTCCGTGGTTGTTATCATCACCCACGTCAGATCCTTGTGTTTAATTTTACCTCTTGGCGTAGTTTAGTTATTTCGGTTATAATGCGCCTTTTTTTTTAACGACGTTGTTTGTTTGCCACGTCATTAGTTTACCGTGTAAGTAATGGTCAAATACTATAAACAAGACATGTTTGCTTCATCCACGACTTCTGTAAGAAATGCAAAAGGTCTCTTTTTTTTAATATAAAGGGTTCCTATCATTCCTCCAAAATTGGAGTATGGAGATTAACAAAGTCCAATTTAACAACGATAGGTTCAAGTTGATGCTCGTTTAACTCGTAAAATATACGACGCATGGCTTAGATAGACTCTTTCTATGTCACATCTCCAACTGATTACATGTTCTTTCGTGAAAATGTAATTTGTCGTGGTAGGTTAAATTGTTTGACTATCATGATAAATTTACCGCAGCAATTTTTTAAATCAGTAGATTTCACCCAAAGACACTGATTTTCAAACATAAAAACTGGTCCGGTTATATGATTCTATCTACATATATATACTTTTGATCGAGGACAATTTTTTTAGATACAACATTCATTCGTACAAAGAGGAATGTCTAAAATTCCCTAAATATTTATAGAATATTAGAGTCCCAGTCAACTTAAATTTTGTTAATTATATACAATTGTAATGACCCGTTCATATCGTTTATACAAATTAATCAATTTCCTTCTCGCATGATCCACACAATTTCATTTATAATGGATATGATCCTCTTACTTTTTTTTTCTGTCAATGATGTTCTTCAAAAACTTCACAATATTGTGCAACACATAGAAGCCTCACATTTTTCAAGATGATCTAACAAAAGCAAACTTGTTGTTTGGATTTGACATAATACAATTATTGGGCCTTAATAGGCCAACGAAATTGGCAAGGTGAAGAAGAACAAAAGTGTGGGCAAAAGTCTGTGCCCCATTTACGTCACCTATAAATGCATTACAACGTGCGACGTATAGTGGAGGTAGGTGAAAAAAGAATCTAAAGAGAGTTATAGAGAAGAGAGATAAAAGAGCTTCTAAAGCAACCTTTCTTCTTCCTCTTTGTTGTTTTTGAATTTTTGTTCTTCTTGAGTGTAAATCTGTAAAAACCAAAAGACAACATCACAAGTTAGTGGTGTGTTTGTAATCCCTTTGATATAGTGAAGCTTGGGAGCAAGACATCTCCCCCGAGACGTAGCGGTTGAGGCCGTGAACTCGGTTATCAATTTTCTGTGTCTGTTTATTTCTTTACCAAGCAATCTCTATCACTCTTTTCTCCACAAGTGGTATCAGAGCTCCAGGCTTGTATAGGGTTGTTAAGGAGTTTCAGCTAAGGAGTTTCAGATCAGGGGTTACAAGAAGTTTTAAAAGATGAGTAGTAACGCTCGGGTTGAGGTTGACAGATTTGATGGAACCGGTGACTTCTCTTTGTGGAAGGTCAGAATGTTGGCTCATTATGGTGTTTTAGGGCTAAAAGGTATCTTGAACGATGAGCAGCTGCTAAGAGATCCACCTGTTATAGAAGAGGAAGCTGCAGTAGCTGGAAGAGACTATCACGTCGGAGATTTTGAGCTGCCTTCCAATGTTGATCTTATAAAGTTTGAAAAGTCAGAGAAGGCAAAAGATCTTATAGTACTAAACGTGGGAAATCAAGTACTAAGAAAGATCAAAAACTGTGAGACAGCTGCAGCCATGTGGTCCACATTAAAGAGGTTATACATGGAGACTTCTCTACCTAATCGAATCTACTTACAGCTTAAGTTCTATACTTATAAGATGACTGATTCTAGAAGTATAGATGGGAATGTGGATGATTTCCTTAAGCTAGTTACTGATCTAAACAACATAGGAGTAGATGTGACAGAGGAGGTTCAAGCTATACTATTGTTGAGTTCATTATATGACCGGTATGATCAGCTCAAAGAGACGTTAAAGTATGGCAGAGACACTTTGAGCTTGAATGAAGTCATTGGAGCTGCAAAATCAAAGGAAAGAGAACTCACAGAAAGTGGAAAGCTCTCAAAGTGAAGGTCTGTATGTGGAACAAGAGGCAGATCAGAGAAGAGGTTTGAAAAAGGAAAAGGCAAACCATGGAGAGGACGTTCTAAGAGCAAAGGCAGATCAAAATCAAGGCCAAAGTACAATAAAAACAACAAGGGTTGTTTCATCTGTGGTAAAGAAGGACATTGGAAGAGGGAGTGTCCTGAAAAGTCTTCACAAGCCTTCAAGTTCAGCAAACATTGCAACGGAGCCAAAACAGCCACTAGTATTAACAGCTAGCCCTCAAGACACTAAGGAAGAATGGGTTATGGATTCTGGATGTAGTTTTCACATTACACTAGACAAGGATTCTCTGTTTGACCTACAAGAATTTGATGGAGGCAAAGTTTTGATGGGTAATATGACTCACAGTGAAGTGAAAGGGATTGGTAAGATTAAGATCTTAAATCCAGATGATTATGTGGTCATATTAACAAATGTGCGGTACATACCTACAATTGGAGAAGAGCGGCTGCAAGTATGAAGGAAAAGACTTTATAGTCACTTTCTACAAAGATGGACAGAAAGTCATTTCTGGAAAATATCAAGATGGGCTGTACTATCTAGAAGGAAAAGTAGTAAAAGGAGAAGTTGCAGTGGCAAGACCAGACATTGACATGACTAGCTTATGGCATTCTAGGCTGGGTCATATGAGCTTGAAGAACATGAATGTGCTGGTTGAAGAAGGTTACTTGTCAGGAAAAGAAGTAGACAAGCTGGAATTTTGTGAGAGTTGCGTACTTGGAAAATCTCACAAACAAAGTTTCCCAACTGCTAAGCACACTACTAAAGGTATATTAGATTATATACATTCTGATCTCTCGGGATCTCCTTCTACTCCAGAAAGTCTTGGTGGTTGTAGGTACTTTGTGAGCTTCATTGATGATTTCTCAAAGAAAGTATGGGTGTATTTTCTGAAGACCAAGGATGAGGCATATCACAAGTTCAGAGAATGGAAACAAGCAGTTGAGAATCAAACGGGCAAGAAGATTAAGTATTTAAGGACTGATAATGGTCTTGAATTCTATAATACACAGTTTGACAACTTGTGTAAGGAAGATGGAATTAAAAGGCACAGAACGTGCACTTATACACCGCAGCAAAACGGTGTATCGGAGAGGATGAACAAGACCATTATGGATATAGTTAGAAGTATGCTTGCTGAGACAGGAATGAGTCAAGAGTTTTGGGCTGAGGCTACTTCTACGGCAGTCTACTTAATCAACAGAACACCGAACTCGTTTATTGGTTTCAAGCTACCTGAGGAAGTGTGGACAGGTACAAAACCAGATTTAAGTCATCTCAGGAGGTTTGGATGTTCAGCCTATGTCCATGTCACTCAAGACAAGACAAGTCCAAGAGCAGTCAAAGGAGTTTTCATGGGATATCCTTGTGGTATTAAAGGATATAGAGTCTGGTTACCGAAAGAAGGGAAATGCACTACAAGTAGAAATGTGGTGTTCAATGAAACTGAGTTGTACAAGGACACATTAAGTAGTGCAGATGAAAGGAAAGAGGAAGCTGAAAAAGAGTACAAGAAATTGAAGAAAGCTAGAAAAAGAGTGTCCTTCAGCCATGATCTTCTCAGAGGTCCTTCAACTAGCTGCTGTGATTTGGATGACTCATCTTCTCAAGGTGGAGAAACCTCCTCATCTTCATCAGAAAGTTCAGAAAACTTAGAGGAATCAGAAATGAATGAGGAAGTTGTTGGATCTGAAAATGAGCAGTCTCTGGATGATTACTTATTGGCGAGGGACATGAAACGAAGAAGTAATATCAGGCCTCCTTCCAGATTTGAAGACGAAGATTTCGTAGCTTATGCATTGGCAACAGCAGAAGACTTGGAAGAAGAAGAGCCTAAGTCTTATGAAGAAGCATTGAAAAGTAGTAAGAGAAAGCAGTGGGAAAATGCAATGAAAGAGGAGATGGATTCTCATAAAAAGAGTCACACTTGGGATTTAATTGAGAAACCAGAAAAGCAGAAGCTGATTGGATGCAAGTGGATTTTTAAATTAAAGCCAGGCATACCAGGAGTTGAGAAACAGAGATACAAGGCTAGACTTGTTGCTAAAGGTTTCTCGCAGCAAGAAGGTATTGATTATAATGAAGTGTTTTCTTTAGTGGTGAAGCATGTCTCCATCAGGTTAATGTTGTCACTTATGGTTAACATGGATTATGAGCTGGAGCAAATGGACGTTAAAACAGCTTTTCTGCATGGTAATCTAGAGGAAAGGATCCTAATGAGTCAGCCTGAAGGATTCATACAAGAGGGAAACGAAAATAAAGTTTGTTTGTTGAGGAAATCCCTATATGGCCTAAAACAGTCTCCTAGACTTTGGAATCAGAGGTTTGATGCATTCATGAAGGATCAGAAGTTTGAAAGAAGCTGTTATGACCCATGTGTCTACATGAGAGACACTCAAACAGACAAAGCTATCTACTTGTTGCTCTATGTTGATGATATGTTGATAGCTTCAGGGAATATGGCTATCATACAAGAGCTTAAAAACAAGCTGAATTGTGAGTTTGAGATGAAAGATTTGGGAAGGCTTCAAGAATTCTGGGTATGGATATCATAAGAGACAGAGAAAAGGGAGAATTAATTCTGTCTCAAGGAAACTACTTGGAGAAAGTGTTAAAACGTTTGGAATGCTTGAAGCAAGACCAGTGATTACACCAACTGCTGCTCACTTCAAATTCAGAAGTTTGTCAGAAGAAGAAAAGAAAACAGAAGCTGTTCACATGGAAAGAATTCCATATGCAAATGTTGTGGGGAGTTTAATGTACGCCATGGTTGGTTCAAGGCCAGATTTAGCATTTGTAGTGGGTTTTATCAGCAGATTTATGTCAAGTCCAGGAAGGGAGCATTGGTCAGCAGTAAAATGGGTGTTAAGGTATTTAAAAGGTGCATACACTCAAAACTTGATTTTTAAGAAGGATTCTAAGTTCTGCATTGAAGGATTTTCAGATTCAGATTATGCAACAGACTTGGACAGGAGAAGATCAGTGACAGGATATGTGTTTAAAGTTGGTGGAAACACAATTTCGTGGAAGTCAAGTTTACAGTCTGTTGTGGCTCTTTCAACCACAGAAGCAGAGTATATGGCTCTTACTGAAGCAGTGAAAGAGGCCATTTGGTTGAAAGGTTTGTGTTCAGAATTGGGTTTTAAACAAGATAATGTTATGGTTCATTGTGATTCGCAGAGTGCTCTAGCCCTAGCAAAGAATTCAGTTCATCACGAAAGAACCGAGCACATAGACACTAAATTCACACAACAGTCAATCCGACAGATTTCTTAACTAAGACGGTACCTGGTCAAAAGTTCCAGCTTTGCTACGAGCTTCTCAACATCCACTGAGATGGAGCAGCGGCTACAAGTAACTCCAACAGTCTCGCAAAACAGGAAGAAACAAGATGAGTCAGTTTTGTGAGAAATACTCAAGTGTCATAATTGAGTAAGGCATTAAATTGGAGTTGGTGTTACCTGTTAAGTGCTGGAACTGCGTAGGAGTTGCAAGTTCCAGGTGGAGTATCTGACTACACAGTTTCAGAAAGAAATTGGGTTAGGAAATCTCATAATGTTGTGAGATTGAAAAATTGCTACAAGAGATGGTGATTAACGGCAGGTAATTACGTGAAAGCTGTTGTTATTGTGCTGAGAGGAATATCAGTTTCAGGTGGAGTCCTCTAAGAAGCCAGCTGAAATCGTTGGGTGTGGTGATTCAACTATTAACAAAGCAGATCGAGTCAGATCACTTGGTTAAAATTTGAATCGCAAAATCAGTTGGTGAGGAAGAGCTTACCTAAGGTCGAAATTGATTGGGTATTATCTCATCGAAGAAGTTGTGGAGTTCGCCAGAGAAGTTGTGCCAATCACCCGAATTACATTAAAAAAAAAAAAATCAAGTTTTTTCAGATTCTCTGGAAATATTAAAGGATCCTAGTCTCTAAGTGTGACAAGAAAGAGATTAGAGAGTACCTTTGATGAACCTGGAGTTACAAAGGAGGCTGTGGTCAGAATCTAAAATTGATTCCAATTTTTATCATCTTCTCTTCATCACGGGAAAGAGAGGAAGCTTGGAAGAGATTGGTGAAGATGAGAATGGGAGATTATGAGGAGATCACAGCCGGAGCTAATCGCTGGAGAAGACGGCCATGATGTGTCATGGAAGGAAGGTGAAGATGAGAGACAACGAGATGTCTCAGATTCGCCAAAGTTTGATACCAACGGGAACAGAGGTGTCAGCCGGTGATGGAGAACGTCGCCGGTGTAAAACGCCGGAGGTAATGGCAATCCGGTGGTGTCGTTGTTGGCTTCACGAAGGGACAAAGGGAAAAGGTGGTTTCAGATAACGATTTCGTCGAGGAAGATTGTGTTTTGTCAAAAGGTGGAGAATTGTTGTTTGGGTTTGACATAACACAATTATTGGGCCAACAAAATTGGCAAGGTGAGGAAGAACACAAGTGTGGGCAAAAGTATGTGGCCCATTTACGTCACCTATAAATGCATTACAACGTACGACGTATAGTGGAGGTAGGTGAGAAAAGAATCTAAAGAGAGTTATAGAGAAGAGAGATAAAAGAGCTTCCAAAGCAAGCTTTCTTCTTCCTCTTTGTTGTTTTTGAATCTTTGTTTTTCTTGAGTGCAAATCTGTAAAAACCAAAAGACAACATCACAAGTTAGTGGTGTGTTTGTAATCCCTTTGATGTAGTGAAACTTGGGAGCAAGAGATCTCCCCCGAGATGTAGGGGTTGAGGCTGTGAACTCGGTTATCAATTTTCTTTGTCTGTTTATTTCTTTACCAAGCAATCTCTATCACTTTTTTCTCCACAAAACTAGATAAATTTGGTGTTGGCGAGTTGGGTTCCACATGCCAAAGATATTTGCCAAGCCATTATGTGTTTTCAAACATAAATGCTGCAATATAATTTTTGACCCCAAAAAAAAAATTGTTTCACACCATTCATTAATTGGCTTAATCCGTAGAACATCCTAACTTTACTAATTGGAAACCCTAATTAGAACTCTCGTAAATTTCAGACACTACATACACACATACATATTTCCAAGACTCCTCGATATCTTGGAAATATAAATAAAATGTCATAATAAATATATGGTGTGAACTAACTATGAACACTTGGACATTAGACTCATGAGTAAACGACTCTTCGTTTTCTAATGACGTTTTGGAGACTGCTCCACCTTCCTTCACACACTATTTCCAAGACTCCTCAATAAATCTAGTAAGTCATAATAACATTGATTTCGCTTTATTCCTTTTTCTCTCCATATATTAACAATCTTCCAGGTTCATTAGGACTAGAATAGTTGTAGATGAATTAAGGTCGTAGTTGAGTATAATAATTGGTTCATGCACAGGAGATTCTACAATTGTGAATAACTTGAGAGAACATCCTCCTTCTTCTTACTCCCTCAAGATCAACAAACTTTCTCAACTTACTTTTGACAAATATGAATCTCATCGTTTCTTGTCCGGTGGATACAACTGGTACGTGATCTTTGTTATAAACGGATTACTTCTTTCATAAAGTGTGTTGACCTATATTTCCATTAAAAAAAACAGGAGATTGGTTATATACCCAAAAGGAAACGAAAAAGACAAAGGAAGTGGATTTATCTCTATGTATGTGGAATTTGACAACACAAAAGTCTCGTCTACATCACCAATGGAGGTGTTCGCATATATCATTTTCTTCGTCTACAACAAGAAAGAAAACAAATACTTTACCATTCAAGGTTCGTACATACATAGCCTACTCTCTCTATCTATATATATATATATACACACATATGCATTGATTAGAAATCTTTGTATAAATATACGTCTAGATGTTGAAGTAAAGCGGTTCAATGCATTAAGAACGGTGTGGGGATTATCACAAGTTCTTTCACTTGAGACATTCAATGACCTTGAAAATGGATACACATTTGAGGGAGAACAATGTGAGTTTGGTGTTGATGTGATGGTTGCTTCACCCATTACCAAGTGGGAAGTCGTCTCTTTTGATGAGAAACTCGATATTCTCAAGTTCTCCTGGAGTGTTAAGGATTTCTCGGTGCTTAAAGAGGAGTTCTATGTATCAGAAAGATTTTCAATGGGAGGAAGATTATGGTGAGTCTATAAAAGTATTATATATGTCCATTTTTGGTAACTGCTAAAACGTGCATAATAACGTTTTATAGGGATCTTCAAATGTATCCAAAGGGAGACCCTAGAAGAGATAAAAAATGGTTATCCATTTTTTTGCGGTTATCTGGTAGTGAAACCTTAACGGTGGATGAGAAGATTTACGTGATAGCACATCTGCGAGTTCTTGACCCACGTGGATGAAATCACTTCACTAAAAATGTATGCTCTTTTGTTAGAGCTTATTCATGAGATCAAAAATTGTAGATGTTGTTGGGGTTCTTGACTTATGGATTTTAAAGTGTCCTGCTCACTTTACAGACATTACTTTTTCTTGCAGTTGGCAACTGGTTCAGGGACCGGAACAAAGGGTGGGGTTATCTTGAATTCTTGTCTTTTTCTAAACTTCGGAAATCATACTTGGACCTAGAAGATACTTTTTTTCCCCTAAACTTGTAAATATCATAAAATATGAAGTTAGGGTAATATAAAGACATTACCAAAGCAAAGCAACCAAGGCAAAAATAATAAAAACAAGGTTACAATAGAGCTAGATAAGATTTGGGAGAAGCTAACGGATCCAAAGCACCATAAGCTCCCGCCAATGCTTCTTGTGCCTCCTAGAAGAGATGATGTTGCGCAGCTCACGGTCGATCTGACGAATGACCACAGAACAAGAGACTCGAAGAGAGTTGTGGAGGACATTGTTTCGCTGCCTCCAAAGGCTGTACACCACGAGATTAGCTACCACTTTCCGAAGGAGAGTAGGAGCTGCTGAAGAAGAAAGCCTTGTCCAAGAGAGAAGCTCCTACCATGAGCAGAACAGCCGCTGACGAGGGCAGAGCCTGAGGAAAACCAGCATCCAAACCTGAGAAGAGAAATCACAAAGCAGCAGAAGATGGTTCCTTGTCTCGGTGTCAACAGAGCAAAGGCAACATTCAGCAGAGTTGATAAGGCCCCAAGAAAGCAGCCTGTGAAGGGTAGGGAGACGGTTAAGGTTAGCTATCCACATGGTAAAAGCGTGTTTAGGAACAGCGCCTTTGAACGTGATAGACTTTGTCCAACCCTTCAAAGAACTCCTACGCCTGAAACCCTCCCAGGTTGCGGCGACTGAGAAGCCCTGACTAGCGTCTCCATTCATACTCCAAAAGTAACAGTCACTGTCCAGATGAGGCAGAGGAGCAGGGAGCGAAGAGAGAAGAGCGAAGATAGAGTCAGCTGTGATTGACCGTGGCAGAGGATGCCTCCATCCCGAAGCGTCAAAAGCATCTGCTACCTTTGCGTTTAAAGGAATTCTCAGCGGTCTCAATTCAACATTACCCAAGAGCTTAATCAAGGGGCCCTTATAAGTCCAATTATCAAACCAGAACGAAGCCTTTAAGACATTTCCCACTTTAGCTTTGACGAACCGCTCCGCCAGGGGCCTTAGATTTAGCAACATTTTCCAGCTCCAAGGGTCACTAATGTTAGCCTCCACCCGCCAGAAAGAAGACTCCCTAAGACGATGATGGCACTACCACTGAACCCACAGAGAATCTGAACGGTTAAACAGGAACCAAATAAGCCTTAGAAGAAGCGCTTTGTTCCACTCACTAAACCGCTTAAAACCCAAACTGCCTTCACTCTTTGGGAGGCAGGAATGCACCCAAGAGACTTTAGCGCCTTTACCCACATCAATATTACCCGACCAGAGGAATTTGGAACAAAGACCTTCCAGCTTTTTAATGCAGCCCTTGGGCAGAAGGAAAGTAGACATCCAGAAATTGATTAAGCCAAATATAATCGAAGAGATAAGCTGCGCCCGACCTGCGAAAGACAAGGACTTGGAGACCCAAGATCAGAATCTAGAAGAGAGCTTCTCCAGCAAAGGACCATATTCAGCAATTCGCAGCTTGCGGCACATCAAAGGGAGACCTAAGTACCGGATAGGGAAGGCTCCTTCTGGGAAACCATAGGCAACAGAGGCGCTCCTCTCAGTTAAATCCAGACCCGCTTGGAACAGCTGACTTTTGTCCTTATTAACTCTAAGGCCAGATCAATCCGCAAAGTCATCAAGCGTCTCGCAAATACTGTGCAAAGAAGAGCTTCCCCCATCAGAAAAGATCATCACATCTTCCGCAAACATCAAATGGGAGATAGAGAGGTCTCTTGTCTTTGGGTGGTAGTGAATATAACCAGAGTCATAGCGAGAATAAAGCAGCTTGGAGAACACTTCCATGGCTAACACGAAGAGGTAGGGAGACAAGGGATCACCTTGCCTTAGACCTTTAGTACTGTTGAAAAAACCTCCCGAGACCCCATTAATAGAGATTGAGAAGGAAGGCATTGAGATGCACTGATAAATCCAGTTGATGAACCGATCAGGGATTGCAAGCGCCCTCAAAGCTGCAATGACAAACTCCTATTTGACGGAGTCAAAAGCCTTTCTCAAATCCACCTTGAGCATTCCCCAAGGTGAGATATGCAACCTGTTATAACCATGAACCATCTCCGTGGTAAAGAGAACATTCTCAGCTAAAGATCTTCCAAGCAAGAAAGCCGACTGAGATTGACCAATCACTTCTGAAAATAAGCCCTGCAACCTGCCAGTCAAAAACTTAGATATAATTTTGTACAGCGTATTAAGGTAGGAGATGGGCCTAAAATCTGATATGAAAGAGGCGTTAGAGGTTTTAGGGATTAAGACAAGGGTGGTAGCATTCCACTGCTTAAGGAGCTGCCTAGAGATAAAGAACTCGTGAATGGCAGCAGTAACCTCCGACCCAATAACGCTCCAGGAATCTCTAAAAAATTCAACCGGATACCCGTCAGGCCCACTAAATTTGTTCCGCGGGAGAGATTTGAAAGCTGCTTTGATCTCATCATCACTAAACAGCCTTTACATCTCAGTAGACTGCGCCTGAGAGCACCTATAGGTAAGCAGCAGGTTCATGTCATCTTGCTCCAACGAGAAGGGAGTCTCAACCTCACCCAACAGCCTCTCATAATAGGCCATACAATGATCAATAATACCTTGTTGGGAGTCAATCACCACCCCATTGCAGTCAACAAGGGACTTTATGGGGTTAAAACACTTTCTGGAATCCGCCATTCTATGGAAATAGGAAGTATTGCTATCACCCTCAGCAAACCAAGAAACCCTGGATCTTTGATGGAAGAAACTCTCCTCAGCAGAGGAAAGCAAAAGCCACTTACGCTGAGCCTCCAGTTCCAAGGCTGCATTGAGATCGGAGGCATTGGCAAGAGTCAGGTCTTGGCGCCTTAAAAACCACTCATGAGCCTCTTTTGTACGCAGCTCTATACCAGAATAATTGAGCCTACTGAAGTCTTTAATAGGCTTCTTGAGGGCTTTCAGCTTTTTAGAAACCCTGAACATGTGAGACCCAACCACGTTAGTTGAATACCAATTTTCTATAACAACATTCAAAAACTCCTCATTATTCAACAGAAAATTATAGAACTTGAAGGGACGCTTAACACTAATACCATCAGCCTCCAACACAACCCCACAAGACACATGATCTGAGAAGTCCAAATTACCAAAGACACCAAAGACGGAGGCGACACCGGAAGACCCATCCCGAACACCAGAAGAGACAGAGGATGCAGCACGAGCACAGACTGCTGCGAACTTAGAAGAGCTTGTGACCACCCCACGAAGAAGCTTCTTTTTCTTTTTCTTTGGCATTAGAACAGAAATTTCCGACCACCGACGTGAGGCCGACGTTGGGGAAAAAGAAGCGAAACGAAGAAAAGAAAGGTTTTTAAAAGATACTTTGAATATAGAGATCGAATTTAATGTTGTTTCTGTCACCAAACGCTCAGCCTAAATCGAAGCTCTACCTATCTTTAAGATATCTATTATCTACCATGCATCAACTACTAGGACTACTCTTTTTTTGCGTTTTATTAATTATCTTTTTACTTATTTAATTTTCTATAATGTAATCTTGTTTTTCTTAACCTAGCTAGTATATTTTATTTTGGTGTGGTGAACATCCAAATTAATATATAAGAATGTTTGAAAAAATAATATATTAATATCAACGCTCATTGTGTTCTTATAACAAAAAAGTAAATAAAAAAGTAGTTGCTTTCGTTTATTAACATTGCTTTTCTATATAGAGTTTATATTATGTTGCATAATATGAAAGGTCTGTTATCCAAATAATTAAAAAAGATGCACTGCTCGGAGCCTTCTAATTAAAATACTTTATACACTAGACGTATGCTAAAAACACCGTATTGTCTTTTACATAGAGATCATATAACAAAAAAATGTATATATAATTTTTTCAGTATATATGAATATATAATTATAATGATACAATAACAAAAAAAGCCATAAAATTGATATGGGTCAACTTTCCAATTTTCAGTTTGTAAAAATATGATTATCTAACAATTTTCAGTTTTTTGTTTTTGTTTTTTTCAGTTGTTTTGTAACACCTCCGAAATCCGAACTATACAAAACTAAGAGTATGCCAATTGTTCGGTTGTCGAATAACGTTTCACAATTACGCAACTTGAGAAAAACTAAACGTAGGTGAAAAACAAGAAAGCTAACTACAGTATGTGGATTCAGTCAAAACTTAAACCCAAAAAAATCCGAAGAATCCAAAAACTAAAAGAGCAAAACATAAGTCAAACCTAAAAAAATGGAATGGGTCACACGTTATTAACTAATATACTACCTGATGCTTAATGCTTCTGAAATGAACACATAAAAAAAATTGAATAAAATAAATAAATTAGATAAATAAAAATAAAAAGATGTCGGAATCATCAAAACGTCACCGTTTCATAGCTCAAGAGCTCCGTCCTCGAACTTTGCGCTTCAATTCCCAAAAAGTTTCTTAATTTTTTATTTTTTCTCCTGTGTAAGTGCAAACATCTAAATTCCCAAGAACCAAAACTAAAGATCCGTAAATTCGAAGCAACATCAACGTTCTCGAGCCTCTCTAATTATTGTTTTATAGACCAAAAATTCTTCGTTTTTCTTTTTTCCAGGAATTTTTAATTTGTATGGGCTGATCAGAAAAAAGCCACTTTGTGTTTTCTTTTTTAGCTGGACGGTGTCTGAATCATTCAATGCCTTTCTCTTCTCTACCTTTCTAAATCTCTCTCTCTCTATCTCTCCATCGAAGCAGCCATGGGCGACGAACACTCTCTCATCCCAAAGGTACCTTTTTGATTTCTGGGTCTTTATCCTTTTTCCCTTTTTTACGCTTAATCTGATTAGGGTTTCTTGTTTTCAGTAATCAAATTGTACAAAGCCATGATTTTTACCATTTTCGTTGAACGATTCTGTTAAAAAATTGAAACTTTCTGAATCTGAGTTCTTGCGTAAATTTTGAATTTTGGTTTCTCTTTCAAGCTAATTTAATGATACACATGTTGTTTATTGCCCTTGAATTAAGCTTTTTTGTTTCTAAAATAAGCAAAAGATACTCACTTCACAAGAGAACATAAATGTGTGTTTTTTTTGTTGTGTGTTGTTGTTGCAGGATAGTTTTGTCTTCAAGCTTCCTAAAAAATCACCACTTGTGTTGAGAACGGTTGTTCTCTTGTTTGTGATGGTTTGTACTGTTTATATTTGCTCTATTTGTTTAAAGCAAATTGGTGTTGTCCCTAGTGCTGGATTCTTGAATGTTGAAGTGTTTGAGAGACCTTGTCCTGAGCCTAACATTCAACCTTGGGACATTCCTTATGTTCACTATCCTAAACCTAAGACCTATAGCAGGTAAATGAGAGTTGTTTCTTTGTGTGTCTTCAATTTTGGTTCTTGGTTCTTATGCTTATGTGTTGTGGGTTGGAATTTGGTTTAGGGAGGAATGTTCGTGCAATCCCGTTAGGTATTTTGCTATTCTCTCGATGCAGAGATCTGGTAGCGGTTGGTTTGAGACTTTACTTAACAATCATACTAACATTAGCTCGAACGGGGAGATCTTTTCGGTTAAAGATAGGAGGGCTAATGTGTCGACCATTTTTGAGACGTTGGACAAAGTATATAATTTAGATTGGTTGAGTAGTGCTTCTAAGAACGAGTGTACATCTGCTGTTGGTTTGAAATGGATGCTTAATCAGGTAAAGTTCTGAATGTTATAGAAATTTGCTAGTCTCTTTTTACCGAATGGTTACTAAATAGCTTAGATGCTGAATTTATCAATTTGTGATATATTTTCTTAGAGCAGATCCTATACTATGAGATGCTCTCTAATGTCGTTACTTGGTTAGTGTCTAGGTTATCTAATATAAGTATAGTACTGAGCTATAGGTTTTAGATCGGTGAATCCATAATAGAGATTTCTGCTTTAGGGGAGAACTGTTTTGTGGTTGTAAACGCTGATAAAATGTTTTGACTGGTTCTGGTTTTGATTGATTTCTGTTTGTACTTCTCGCTCTTGACACATGTGTTTGATTCTATTCTGATGGTTCTGATCTCTGTTAGATCTCCTATCTTGGTTTATTGGTGGATTCTTCATATTTCATTATCTTGTTTACGTTGTAATGTGATTGGTTTGGGGATGAAACTTATGCAGGGTCTAATGAAAAACCATGAAGAGATAGTAGAATACTTCAAAACCCGAGGCGTGTCTGCTATTTTCCTCTTTAGAAGAAACCTCTTGCGCCGGATGATTTCAGTTCTTGCAAACTCTTACGATAGAGATGCTAAGCCATTAAACGGAACTCACAAGTCCCATGTCCATTCCCCTAAAGAGGTTTCCCACTCTCTCTCTGTCTCTCTTTCTCCCTTTCACTCGTTGCATGTGTCTGCTTATTGGTCTCTGTAATACTAAACAAGTGAAACAAATGGGTTTCAGGCTGAGATATTGGCGCGCTACAAACCATTGATCAACACGAGTCTTTTGATACCTGATCTGAAGCAGGTTCAAGAGATGACTTCAAAAGCACTTGCTTACTTTAACACCACGCGGCATATCTTCCTCTACTACGAAGATGTTGTCAAGAACCGCACCGTAAGAACACTGGTTTTTCACAAGGTTCCATTCTAGCTTCATTGCACACACTTGAGCCCTGTTTTTTTGTTTCCTCTCTGCAGAAACTAGACGATGTACAAGAGTTTCTGAAGGTCCCGAAACTAGATTTAAAGAGTAGGCAAGTGAAGATTCATCATGGTCCGTTGTCACAACACGTACAAAATTGGGAAGAGGTGCAAAAGACACTGAAAGGGACCGGTTTCGAAAACTTTCTACTTGAAGATTACCGCAGGTGAAATTAACACTAGGAGAGAGTGATGTACATAAACCTCTCTCGCAGAAAGGTCAGACCAACTTGTAGGAAAGTTTTGGTAGTGCCACGAACAGGTTTTGCAAGTCTTTTTATCTTTTAGTTTTCTCTGTTTTTCTTTCCAAGTTGTTAGCTCTTAATTCGATTCATTCTTTATCAAGGAACTAAGAGTTCTATTGTAATCAGAAACACGATCCGGTTCATCCTCTTATTTGCTTCTAATGATTAGAACAAAGAACAAAGATTTGGTACTTTGATTGATAAACTATGAAATTGATTATTCCATTGGTTTATATGTGATGCCATATATAGGTGTTTTAGTGATTTTGTATAGTCGCTTGTAAAGATGGTTACTGAACTTTTCAAACTAAAAATGGATGGAGACACAAAGGGACTCTTTCTTTTGCGTACAAATATATGAGAAAAATCTGTAATATTCAAGACCATTTCTCTTTAAACAGATACTAGAATTCATATCTTTTTACTATGATTTTAATAGTGGTTGAACATTTGAAATGACAAAAACGATTTAGTGGAGTCGAACTCCGGTGGCTATCGATCGGGCCTTCTCGATCCAAAGATGTCGAAAAAGAAAGAAAGATAAATCACTTTTTTCTCATAATTATAATCTCATATTGTAGTGTAGTTTATAATGTATATTTATCAATATTCATTTTGTTTTTCATTTTTGTTATTACATTGTAGTTTTTCTGGAATGACCAAAATATAAAGTTTGCTAAAATGTTTTTAAAAGCAAAAAAATATATACAACTAGATATTAACCCGCGGTATACCGCGGGCCTATATTTTTATTAAATAAAAAATAATTGAATATTTTTTAGGATGATTTAATAAATTTATGCTATTGTT
>Ga0041059_1000530_pt1 | contig 29152 bp, 32 predicted proteins | sample AraColnosormetaG_FD_56232 | JGI IMG/M metagenome (GOLD analysis project Ga0041059, IMG submission 56232) | Arabidopsis roots microbial communities from North Carolina, USA - Col MF nosort | ecosystem: Host-associated > Plants > Roots > Unclassified | place: USA: North Carolina | collected... | reverse complement strand
GATCCAGCCCTCTTCATTCCCCATGAAGCTTATGTGTATGTTGAAGAGTTCAATCGACTGAGTATAATTGCAAGACCTCTCAACCCAAGAGTCCAAAACTTAAACGCGGTGATTGCAGCCTTACCTCGGTGCTGGGGACTGACGGTGCATGTCCATGGAAGAATTCTTGATGCAACTTATGTTCAATTTCTCTTCCAAAATGAAATTGACTTGCAGTCAGAACAAAGAAGAGAACCATGGCTATTCAACAACTGGTTCGTGGCTACTCAAAGATGGGAACCGGCTCCTGCTCTTAACTTTGTTACTTCTATTGATCTTTGGGTGCAGATTAGAGGAATTCCCCTTCCCTATGTGTGTGAAGAGACGGCTCTAGATATAGCTCGAGACTTAGGAGAAGTCATCATGCTGGACCACCATGACGCGACATCTACTCAAATTACTTATATCCGAGTAAGAGTGCGTTTTGGCATCACAGACAGGCTCAGATTCTTCCAACGAATCATCTTTAATTCGGGAGAAGTGGTAACCATCAGATTTCAATACGAACGCCTCAGAAGAATCTGTAGCAGCTGCTTCAGGTTTACGCACAACAGAGCTTATTGTCCCTATAGACCACGTCCTCACAGCATAGCCAGAGAAAGAGCTGCCTTCAGAGACAGTGTTCATAGGTCAAGCCTGAACTCTCAATCGCAGATGACGGAGACTTCGTTTCCTGCTCCTGTGACACCGCCTCCTCGAATTGCTCAACCACAGCTGAATCCTGAAGAATTGAGAGCTGCGTATCCATACTATGCATCAGTTAGAGATACTCATACTTTACATGTTGGAGAATCTAGTACTGCAAGACAACAATGGTCATCGGGTTCTAGTACCACTCCAACAAGAGCAGACCTTCCTAATCATGGTAATAACAGTCTTTGAAGTAGGTCAATCCTCAAAAAGACAAGAAGTAAGACGAGAAGCAGAGGATCCTAGACTTCAGACTCGTCAAAACAGTGCTTCAAGAATGGGAGAGATTCTGAAACTTCCCAAGAAGAGATGTACACTCTAACAAGACTTCTGCCATTTTTTGTTGAAGACTGCAGGGAATCTAGGTTCGCAGCTTCAAGTAGTTGGATATGTTTTTTGGTTCTGACATATCCTTAACTTTGTTCTGTTTCATGTTTCTTGTTTAATGTTTTAGTTTTACTTCTAAGTATCAACTTGTTGTTATGTTTGCCTCAAAGCTTTGTAAGTGGTTAGTCCACTGATACACTTTTTATAATATCACAGTGGCATGAATGAATGAAAGGCAACTTTTAGTAGGAAAAAATAGTATCGTTGTAGACAAAAAAAATAAAATAAAATAATTTTATATGATTATCCACTATTTCATTTTTAAGTTTTCTATTTTATAGACATAATTTCTAATAAATTAAAATGTTTTAAGAAAAATAAAAAATAAATAGAATAATATAATACCACAGTAACCGATACGATTTTGATAATTTAGTATGACGATTTATGATGTATTTTAATTTACTATTTATAAGTTCCGTATAATAGGAGGGATTAGGCATGGGTATTTGATTTCGGATTAGATTTGGTTCGAATTTTTTGATTCAGATAATTTAGGTAAAAAAGTTAATTTATTACCAGTTCAACTTTTATAAATATTTGGTTCGGTTCTATTTAGATAGATGTCAGATTTGAATCTGTTTTCGTAAAAGAAAAAAGTAAAAGATTATTTAATTTTAATAAAAAAATGGATTGCTAAATTGAAAAAGCACTAAGAAATAAATAATAGAAAGAGGGACGAGCGTAGTTTGATTTCCACACCAATATCATTATCATCACTTGTTAAACTCACACATTCACATCTACGTGCAATGATTCTTCATATATATGCATGCATACGTATTCGCTTACGTGCTCTAAACATATAGTAATAATTACTAATTTATATATTTACTTTGTATTAAAAATTGGTTAGACTATTTCATATATATAAACATATACACATATTTTATCATATAAGTTGTTCTTATAGAATTGGTTAGAATCTCGTCATTTAATTTAAACTAATAAGTTGAAAATAGTTACTTTTTCAAACATAATTCAAAAAGTAGTCATTTTACTAAAACGTGGAATTATAAAAGCAGGATAAAAAATAATCCCAAAACTAATATCGAGGACTTCTTTTCTATCATGTTTCCGACATCAGTGGAGCTTTTGCTCATTGGCGTCGGAAGCCCTCCATTTCCTTTGCTCATTTTTCTCTTTGTCTCCTTTGTAGTTGTGCTTCTCTTTCTTTGTTAGTTATTTTTTTTCCCTTTTGAAATTGTCTCAAGTCCTTTTAATCCGCTAACTTCTAGTGAAAACTTCAAGTATCAATTTAGGAAAAGAATGGTGTCCGATGATCTCTATCTTTTACCCTCAATATGCAACACCTTTGTGGAAGTCATCTCTGTTGGAACCATCAAAGTATCATTCTAAGATCTCGTCTACCCGATTAGAAATCTCTCCCCAAGCTACGAGACACAACGAGCTATTTCATTGGTACACGATTTCAGTTACCGGAACAACCAAGTTCCTATGGTTCTCTTCCTCTGCCTTATGTCCCGAACAAAACCTCCAACCGTCGATCCTATTTTCACCAGAGATGAATGCTCCACCGCAAAATCTCTTGTAATCGCCGTACAATACCCCCGCCTTCATGACCCTCCGCTTTCACCCAAAGGGACCCTAGGGTTACAACTGGTGGACTTTTTTGGTGTTGGCCCATTAAAGTGTCGAAGGCCCAATGTTTTAAAAGGTGATCCAAATTTTTTTTTTGCCAAAGCCCAGGTCTGATCTCAACTTTTCTTTGTCCATCTTTAGCCAATTACAAAGACATTCATCGATACCACTCGATCGAGGACATCAACTCGACCATGAGGTACCTGTGTTATTATGGTTGAATAACCATGAGAACCCTGTTTATGGTGCTCCGCAAGTGGAGAACCGTTCTGTGTTTTGGGAGAAAATTTCATCGCTGGGAGCTCAGAGAACTTCTGCTTGGCTTCTTACAGGGGATTTTAACGACATTCTTGATAACTCAGAGAAGCAAGGGGGACCTTTACGTTGGGAGGGCTCTTTCCTTGTTTTCAGGAGCTTTGTATCACAGAATGGTCTGTGGGATATTAAACATTCATGGAACCCTTTTTCTTGGAGAGGCACAAGATATTCTCACTTCATCAAATCCCGATTGGATAGGGCCTTAGGTCATTGTTCCTGGTCGGAATTGTTCCCTCAAAGTAGATGTGAGTATCTAAGATTAGAGGGCTCTGATCACCGGCCATTAGTAACATACTTTGGTGCACCACCATAGAAGAAAAAAAAACCATTTCGATTTGATACGCGTTTAAAAGAAAAAGAGGAGATTCAATTACTTGTAAAAGAAGCATGGGATCTTTCTCGCCAAGACTCTGTTCTTCACAAGATCAGTCGGTGTCGTCAAAGTATTATTCAATTGACTAAGGAGCAAAACTCCAATAGTGCAAAGACGATAAAAACAGCTCAACAGGCTTTAGAGTCTGCTTTATCAGCACATATTCCAGATAATTCTCTCATTGCGTCTATTACTAAAGAGTTAGAGGAATCTTATAAACTTGAAGAATTATTCTGGAAGCAGAGAAGTTGGGTTCAATGGCTAAATACACTGTGTACTTCCACGCTATTACCAAAAGTAGAAGAATGATGAACAAACTCTCTGTCATTGAAGATGGAGAGGGTCAGGAGTTTCATGAGGAAGAACAGATTGCAGCCACTATATCGAACTATTTCCAAAATATTTTTACCTCAAGTAACAACACTGATCTACAAGTGGTTAATGAGGTCTTGCTCCCGGTTATCTCCACTCATTGTAATGAGGATTTGATCAAGCTACCTTCGCTGCAAGAGATAAAAGAGGCTCTTTTCTCTATTAGCGCAGACAAGGCACCCAGACCTGATGGTTTTTTGGCTGCATTCTATCAGGCTTACGGGGATATTATTGGTGAAGACATTTCCCGGGACATCCGGTCTTTTTTTGAGGATAATGGTTTATCGACCCGAGTTAATGAAACCCATGTTACTCTCATCCCCAAGATTTCAGCACCTAGGAAAGTAGCGGACTATAAACCTATTGCACTTTGTAATGTTCAATACAAGATTGTTGCTAAAATACTTACTAGGCGGCTACAACCTTGGCTTGCTGATTTGATCTCGTCTCATCAATCAGCGTTTGTTCCGGGGAGGGCTATTGTAGATAACATGTTGATTACGCATGAAATACTGCAATTTCTAAGAATCTCGGGTGCAAAGAAACATTGTTCAATGGCAATCAAGACGGATATGAGTAAAGCGTATGATCGCATAGAGTAGAATTTTCTTCAAGAGGTGCTTAAGCGGCTTGGTTTTCATGATAAATGGATAGGATGGGTGATGCAGTGCGTTTATACAGTCTCATATTTATTCTTTATCAATGGCTCGCCTCACGGCTGTGTAATACCTTTGCGGGGTTTGCGTCAAGGTGATCCCCTCTCTCCGTATCTTTTCATTCTGTGTACGTAGGTTCTCTCGGGGTTGTGTCGCAAAGCTCAAGAAAAAGGGGTTATGGTAGGAATCCGGGTTGCCCGTGGAAGTCCCCAAGTAAATCATCTTCTATTTGCGGATGATACAATGTTTTTTTGTAAAACAAATCCCACATGTTGTGGTGCTCTCAGTAACATTCTCAAGAAGTATGAATTGGCTTCGGGTCAGAGCATTAATTTGGCCAAGTCAGCCATCACCTTCTCCTCTAAAACGCCCCAGGATATTAAGCGCAGAGTAAAGCTCACTCTACTTATTGATAATGAAGGAGGCATAGGGAAATACTTGGGACTGCCGGAACATTTAAGTAGAAGGAAGAGAAACATCTTCTCGTCGATAGTTGATAGAATTCGACAACGCTCACATAGTTGGAGCTCCAAATTTCTATCAAGTGCTGGGAAACAGTTTCTGCTTAAAGTTGTGCTATCTGCCATGCCATCTGATGCTATGACATGTTTTAAATTATCTGCATCGTTGTGTAAGCAGATTCAATCGGTTCTCACGAGGTTTTGGTGGGATACAAAACAAGATGAGAAGAAGATGGCGTGGGTGTCTTGGGACAAACTTACACTCCCTAAAAATGCAGGGGGTCTCGTTTTCAGAGAAATTGAAGAGTTTAATGATGCACTTTTAGCTAAGCTCAGTTGGAGAATTCTCAAGGAACCAAACTCATTTCTCTCTCGGGTTCTACTTGGGAAAAACTGTAACTCTTCATCCTTTTTAACTCCTTCCTCTGCTTCTCATGGTTGGAGGGGCATTTTAGCAGGCAAGGAATTGTTAAGAAAAGGGTTAGGATGGTCTGCTGGTCAAGGGGATAATATCAATGTCTGGTCTGACGCTTGGCTCTCACCTCTAATCCCATTTTTGCCCATCGGACCACCAACGTTGGACAATAAGGCCCTTTTGGTTTCTGACCTTATTTGTCATGATTTGAAGATGTGGGATATAACAGCTATAAGAAAACATTTACCTCAATATGAGGATCAAATTCGGAAAATTACCATCAACGTCTTGCCTTTGAAGGATTATATGGTCTGGTTACCTGTGAAGTCAGGACAATACCACCAAGACAAGTTATGCGCTAGCCAAGCTAAACTCACTTCCGGACTCACGCTTGGACTTTAACTGGCAGACAAACATTTGGAGGCTCCATACTTCGCCAAAAGTGAAACATTTCCTGTGGAAAGCAATGAAAAGCGCTTTGCCTTTGGGCGAGGCTCTAGCAAGGAGAAATATTATTGCAGATTTGAACTGTAAAAGGTGTGGTCGTCCAGAGACCTCCCTACATTTGCTTCTTCTCTGCCCTTTTGCTAAAAAGGTATGGGATCTAGCTCCGGTTTTGTTTAAGAGGAGAAGAGACCCTTTAGAAGTTCTCAAGTCCCTGTTCTTAAACTTAAATTTCCAGGATTTGGGACACATCAGTGTTTACATCTTCCTTTACAAGTCGTATCTTCTTAAAAGAGCTTGTGATGCATGTCTGATCTGTACAAACAATCTCATATACATGTTCCCATTTTTAAACCACTCTCCAACTTCAACCATTCTCACAGCTCTTGAAAAAGTAGGTTTGAGTAGTTTTTAGTGCTCCCTTTTATATTTATACATCCATGATTTAAGAGACAACCCCATTTTCTTCCTTCGCTGGATTCGGGTGCTTCGAAAGAGACTTCTATTGAAGTGTAGCGTACCCGCAACAAAATTTACGCCTTGAATATCCTTTAGGTTATTACTAATGAACCATGTGTCTTCTAGCCAATCTGCCTTTACACTCGCCACCTTCTGAAAACGTGGACACCATTGCTTGTTCTTTATTCTGACACCATTGCAAGGCATATTATCAAATATTTGATGTGCGTCCTTTGCATGATTGACATTTTCAACACCAACATGTGGAACCTTTAATAAACTTTGCCTCCCTTTGAATTTGAATCTCCAAGTCTTGGGAAATATATTCTTATGTCCCTTTGATAACCCTTGTCTTCTCAGTAAAATTGTATCGAACACTAGGCAGGCATTTGCATTGACGCCTCCAAAATTAGAATGTGACTGAGCTTGATATCTCCTCCCAATCCCATAATCCTCAATAACATCCAAAGTTGGTTTACAAAAATTAAGGCCATGTTACAAGGATGAGATTGGAACCTGATGTTGTGAAATCAAGCTCGTATGTTGAACACAATGCGATTCAAGAACTGAATCCATCTTCTCTGTCTCCATCTTCTCTGCACATTCTCTCCACTCCAGTTGCTGGATAGATTCTACATGATTCGACGAATCAGTTTTCCCAACTTCCGATGTTTGATCATCATCATTCTCGTGTCTGTTGATCACGCTCATTCTGATGTTGTGTCAACCTCAGTTTTAATCACAATTTCTACCACTTTTTTATCCTCCTCTGCCTTCAACTCACTATCTCTCTTAAGTGGATGTGCTCGCTCATACAATTTCCCAATCAAGAAACATTGTTGAATCGTCTGAGGTTGAAACATTGTTGAATCGTCTGAGGTTGAAACATCCTAATATTCACTTGAGTATCAGTTTTAAGTCCTGTCAAATACAGACTAACCAAGAAATCTTCATCTAACTTCACTCTAGTGCAAATCGATTCGAAACGAGCATGATACACCTCAATTCCTTCAGTCTCCTGCAACAGCTTCAGTTTTGCAATCGAATCATCCACATGCTTATTATATCTCACTTGCAACAAGAGTTTATAATTCCACCAATCATGCCTAACATGTCTCCACATAATTGATTGTACAATTGATTGGTGCCAAGTCGCATCAATGTCATCAAAATGAATTGAAGCTATATCAACTTTTAATTCCTCTGGAGTATGATCAATTAAGAAAAATTGTTCAATCTGAAACAACCAATCCTTAATGCCATCACCATTAAACCGTGGAAAATCAACCTTACCCAACCTTCTTAAACGCCTGTAATGGTATTGAGAGTCAGATCTGACATCATGGTTTGGATCTGAACACCCCGATTGTGATTCTGGTGATCCTAACACCATTGATGATGACCGATCATGAGGAGCCATACTCAGTGATGGATTACAAGTTCTGACTGTATCGTCCGCCGTAGTTACCGGTGCACGTGTTTCCACGCCCATCGATTCTGAGGAAAGAGATGGCTCTGATACATTTGATACTGTAAAACTATATCTCACTCAAATTCAATCGTACAAGTTACAGCAATTGAATCATCGTTCATAAAACGAGAATCCAAATCTCATGTGGTAGAGCTTAGAAGTAGAAACAGCTCTATCAACAATGAAATATCAAACCCTAAAGAGTTTATAGAGAGAATTGAAGAAGAAGAAGATAACAAACTCAAATTTTAGCATAATGATGAATAGCAGCAGAGACTGCGTTTAAAAGAATCTTCATAACAACTTTCTCCAGCTTCAACCAATGTTATTCTGCCACGCGTCTCACCAGCTTCGACCAATCTTTGTCCTCCAAGTAGCCCTCTCTTTTGATGCTCATTTCCTATATCATATTTCTCAGGATTTCAAAGAAGTTTTCTAACTTTTTGATAATATCTCTAAATAGTCATCTCGCGCTAGTAAAAGATTGAAGAAGAATGACATTATGATCTCGTCTCGAAGGAGCGGTGGTTACCGAAGTCTCTTCAATCTCTCCTTATCCTTTTCTCCGATTACTGAAATCAATTCATTGCGATTCAACAACATTAAGATTGTTAGTCATGATTTTGAAAGCTCGAGGAAAAACGGCATTATGAACCGTCTCCATGGAGCGAGGGTTACCGAAGCTTTCTCAGCTTTCTATCCCAACCCCATCCGATTCTCGACCCGTCACTACTCATCTCCTTTCCGATACATCACCTCGTCTCTTGACAATGACCATATTTTTTTATCCATCGATTCACTCGTGGAAAATTGTGTGACTAACCGTGATCTCGCATATGCAATAAAGCTTCTTAGCTTGTGTTTTAAAGCTCTCATAGCTTATATGTCGTCTTACTTTATCTATCATGTTTTGGTTTTGGAGAATGCCTATTTTAATTCTGTTATTAACTTTATGATCTTTGAATCACTTTTTCTTAATACTTGTTTTGATTTATTCTTTGCACCAAAAAAAAAATTGGAATTGTGATATTAGTTGAACTCAACCAAACCAAAAATATAAGCAATCATGAAAATAATTTATTAGAAGATTTATATACACTTTGTAACACATGGTTCCATAATAATCACGATGAAAATAATTAGGGTAGAAATGACTGTTTTTAAACCGTTTCTCAAAAAACCAAAAATTACTCTTTCTGTCAAAAGATTATGAAAAATATTATATGAACATAGTGGGCCTTAATGGCTTATCTCTAATGATTAGTTAGGCCCATTGGACCATATCTTCATGAATTACACTCTCTTTTCAAACATCCTTACCTTTTTTTTTTCCTCCTCCAGTGATCTCTCTGTGTGAGTAAAGCTCATCATCACCATTCTCAGCTTTTTGGCTTGTGGGAATGACGAAAGATCTCTCCTTTCTGGGATCCGAGAAGCAACTCGACGAAACCCTTTTCCGCTAAAACCATTCCAGTCAAGGCAGTAGTAATAATGCCGGTGCTGGCGACGAGTCTCGTTTCGCTTAAAGTGGAGGAGCCATACCTTCCTCCGCGAAATTGGGAATCTTTACCGTCTCAAAGCGGCCGATTTCTTCCTCCAACTCGTTCTTCTGCTTCTTCTTCTTCATCTTCTTCCTTTGTCTCTGTAAGTTTCGAACTTGCATTTTGCTTTTGTGTGAATGTATCTGTTTCTGTGTGGCTTAGATCGGATACCCTAATTGGGGATTTGGGAAACTTCAATTGCAGTGAGTTATTTTATTGATTGAGTTTGATTAGGGCTCAATCTAGGGTTTGTTGAGAATGATGTACTGTCTTTAGTGCTTAGATGAGATATGTAGATAGTCCTTTCATAGTCTAGTTCTGCGTTATTTAGAGAAAAATGTTTTGTAATTGAACCTACTTCTCATTTCTTACATCTTGTTGTTTGTGATAGGAATCGAGCTTGGTCAGGTTGGCGCTGAATGCTCTGCAAGGAGTTGAGTCTTCTCTTATTAGTATAGAACAGCTCTCTTCTGCATTTTGTTCTGAGCCAGCTGACAGGACCTTCCACAAAATTCCGAGCTTGTGGCATCGGTTGTCAAGCACTGATGCGTTGGGACAGATTCTTAGAGATATAGGCTGCTTCGGTTCTTTGGTATTTCTTCTCCATAAGTTCGTTGACCATTTCACAAGATTGAATTTGGATGTGGAATCAGCTGTTGAGGGACAGGGGAGCTGTAAAATTGGTGAAAATGAAGAAGTCAATAACAAAAGCTGCTATACTCTTGTTAATCAGGCTTTTGCTATTGCTGTGAGGAGGGTCCTAGAAGGCTATATATCTGGGCTTGATACATTATGTGCATCGATAGAACTGAGGCGTTCATCAAACATTGTTGATGGGTCTGACCATGGTTCTTCTCGGTTAGGCAGCCTTACAAACGTCGTTCATCCAAAGATAACATTATTGGAAGTTTTTCTGCATACTAGAGAGTTAAGAACACAGATTGAAGCTCTGGCAAACATATGTGATTTGTATGATATAGCCCTTTCTTACTGTGCCTCTCCTTGGGAATGTCTCATTACTGAAGCAACCACGCGATTTCATGGGTTCTACAGAGGAAGTGACCTTCTTACTTACTTATATTCACAACTACAGGTCAGGTTAAGTTATGTTCCTCATTTAGTATTCGTCCTTTTTCTCTTTCATGAGGCGCATAGTTATCGTTTAATGTAGCCTAGAGGCACCTTCGGTTTTAGTTGTTTCCCATTCTTCGGTTTTACTTCATTAAATTTTGCATCTCTGTACTCTCTACTCTCTGAATTCTGTATATCAGTAACTGCTGGATTTACATATTTTATAGAGATTTGAAAGAATATCGGTCATGGCATTTAAATTGTTCTATGCACTTTCTAATGTGGACCACTTTATATGGTGATTATAGTTGCAAGTTATGCTTAACGTAAGTAATATACATAACCTGGCGAGTCTGAAATTCACACTCGCTTAAGCTACTTTTCTGAACCAGGAGTTATGCTTAAAGTAAGTAATATACACTTGATTTGGTCTGACTATTTTCCCGACATATTCTGTTGTAGGTTGCTGATCCTACTCACAGTGCTATGCTGAAGTTTTTGTTCCTCAAAACATGTGAGCCATATTGTGAGTTTATAAGATCTTGGATGTTTAAAGCCGAACTTAACGATCCTCACAAGGAGTTCATTGTGGAATGTCGCAGTGAGTCAACATCTTTTTCTTGGAATAAGCCTGGCATCTCCCCATTGAAGAGCGTAAGGGTAATATTTTATTTGCGTTTACTGCATCTTTGACTTTGGTATCTTTAAACCATGGGTATCAAATTGCTTCATATTCTGCCCCTAGGAGCGAGGAGGGCTTGTTCCGTGTTTCTTAAACGGCTTCTTGGAACCTATAGTAAGGGCTGGTCAACAGCTTCAAGTAATTACAAAACTTCTGGAACTGTGTAATCTTCCTGCGTCTGGACACAAAAATTACACAGATCTTCTTCCGTGTTGGACCTATTTTTCTACCACTAGTCCAGGGTACCCATCTCCAATAACTTTCAGCAAATTACATATAGAAGTGATGATAAAGAAAAGAGACGATTACTACAGAATGATGCAAGAAAAACTTGGTGACTTTTCAGAAAAGTTTGAAGTGTTCCCTGGGCAGGTATTGTGCTTATTATTTTTTTGCTGAAGCTGGAGTCTTTTTGGTATACGTGTCTGCATGTACTCTCTCGTTGCTATGCTAGTCCTTACTTTACTCGTCTTATAGGCCATAGGTGGTTTTACTCTGTTGTGAAATCAAGTTTGTCTTAGGTAAATTAAGGACTCATTCATATCAGACCATTCAGCATTGTAGAAGCGTCTCATTCATATCAGACCATTCAGCATTGTAGAAGCGTCTCATTCTCTGGTTTTCTTAACTGTGAGCTGATGGTGCAAGTGAAAAATATAGGGACCTTAAAAGTGATTCTTTTTTTGGTTGTACTTGGAGCTAACAGGAAGTTATTTCTTTTCAGTTCTGTCTTATGTTGACATTTTAATTCTTAGGTTCCTGGAGCAATATCTTTACCAATCTCCTATGGCGACGGAGACAAAAATTCCATTTATTTCACACTGGATGAGAGTTTACTAATTCCTTCAACAATGGCAATAGACTTGACCAGGTGTTCTTCCTGATTCTATTTATCGATTACCCCTAGCCTGATGAACGTGAATTGACGACATTTTCTTGAGATTTCAGGGACCAGAGTGGCTCTGATTCTGATGATCAGAATACAGAAGACAGATGGTTTTCAGAGATAGATGCATCATGCTCATCTGAATGTTCATCGACTAGGGATTCTTTGGAAGCATCCGAGGTTGGACTCCTTGATTCACAAAGTACATTAGTGGGACCTCCACCAAATTATTTATCAGCTCTACGTTTCTCTGTTGCCTCTAATGGGAATTGTAATCAGAATCTGGTTCAGCATAGTGATTCAGGTTATATAGACAATAATCTTGTGAGGCAAGGTGAGAAGGCAGATATTAATCATCAGTGGGTGGATACTAAGCCAGAAGAGTCAACTGGAGTATGTGAAGATGATAAATTTAGGGGCCCTCTTTTGATTAAGTCATGGCCCCTTGGCGGATTACCTAGAAATCCATTTTGTGTTGATAAGAAGTCTGCAGACGATGACAGCGAAGATCCAAGAAATTATTCAGGAGCTAGGATGGAACAGAGGCACTTAATGAATACTGATGAAAGAAAACTATTTTTAAACAACATTTCCACCAGTGGCAGCTGTTCAAAGCACGAGAGAAGACATGATGTGCTGGAAAACTGTCTTTCATCGAAATTAGATTTGATGAAAGACACAAAGGTAAACTACCCTAATGATGTCCTCAGTATGAATCCCTTAGTGAGATGTGATTTCTTGCGCAAGCATGGTAACACAAACAAGAGGAACCAGGGGAAATCATTGCCTTGGTTTGATTTTTCCGCGGTGGATGACCCTTCAAAAACATGTATTACCAGGATACCTGTACGAGTCCCTATTGATTTTCAGAAAGAATCTCACAGTCCTCAGACTGATAGAAAGAGTCATCGCCATGCCAACCAAGAAAGGTTTGATGTTGAAGATCCTAAAGTTTCTTCCAGTCAGTTATCTTCTGGTATAAAAGGTTGCGCAGAAGAAAAAAAATCAAATGCATTTGGTGGAGGTAGATGGGAGAGTATGCTTCGTAGATCAAATAACCCTGAAACTAGTGCCTTTAGTGATCGCAGACAGGACTCCTCTGGCACATTTGAATTGCCACTTGATTTTGTTATAGACAAGTGTCTACTGCAGGAAATACATCTTCAGTATCCTTCTCGATACTTCCATTTGCTAGAAATATACATATTTAGGTTAATAATTTGTCAGTTGGCTGTCATTTTCTGTCTAGAATGTTTTTCTCGTGATAACATATCAATATCACTTTTTCCTTAACAGACAATAGATATAACTTTGTCAGTAAGCTAGCTATCAAGTTGCTCGAAGAAGGATTTGGCTTGCAAGAACATCTGCTAGCTCTACGTAGATATCATTTCATGGAACTAGCAGACTGGGCAGATGTATTTGTAGTGTCACTTTGGCATCATGTAAGTTTGCTATCAATCTATTATATCGTGATGACTCTATTTAACATCTTTAGATGATGCTTATATATATTTTCTCTCATTTGGATTCTCAGAAATGGCTTGTTACAGAGGCAGATAAGAGAATTGCAGAAATTCAAGGGTTTCTAGAATCATCAATTCAGAGATCATCATGTGAACGAGACATTTGTAAGGACAGGATATTTTTGTACAAAAGACAAGGCACAATGCATATCCCACCATCAACCATTGGTATGGTCTTGCACTTAGCAAATTAATTACTACTGTGCGTGGTGAATGTTAAATCTTATACTGATGTGTGGAAATTTGTAGGAGTGCGTTCCTTTGATTTCCTAAGGTTGGGTTATCGAGTGGATTGGCCAATCAGTATAATTTTAACATGCGATGCCCTGACAGCGTATGCTGATGTATTTAGTTTCCTGGTTCAAGTGAAACTAGCAGCCTACGTATTAACTGATGTCTGGTGTTCACTGAAGGTAAAGGTTCAACTTTGTTGATTCACTCCTTGTGGCAAAGCCCCTCTAACATTAAATTTATCTGCAATTTTCTGAATTCGTTGTGGAAAATGTTATTTGAAAATTGTTTTTGATGGTCTACCTGATATTTCTCGTGGCACTATTTATCTTCTGGGTTAATGGCACAATGACTGCACTGTTCTTTTAGGATGTAAGACATATGATGCATGAGAAGAAAGAGAAGATATTGAAGCAAGAACTCCGGTGGTTAAACATATTGATGAAACTAAGGTAAATTTAAAAACAAAGGTTTAACACTTTCATAATTTCCTGGTGACTCGTTGAGCTAAGTATCTATTAGGCATTGTGACTGCATGATTAGGTACAGTGATCATATTTCTTCTGGCATGACCATTTATGAGAGTAACAAAAAATTATTGATATCAATCCAATCCATGCACTATCTGTGAAAATGTTATATGTCTTTAGAACATTTGTATTGTTTTTTTCATCACTGTACTTGTCTGATACACAATGTAGTTTTCAGATTTTGGAGTCTCTGTGTTCCCCTGGCTATCTTTGACGTCTTTCTTCTGTGTGCCAGGCATCAGGTCAACCATTTTGTAACAGCACTACAGCAATATGTACATTCAGAATTGTCTCACGTATCATGGTCCAAGTTCCTTCATTCCCTGAAAAATAAGGTCTGGGCACACCTTGCACTTACAGTTTATTTGGTCAAAATAAAACATGCCTCTATGATGGTCTGCTGAAATGTTATTTTACCGAAAAGTGGGAATCTTTGTATAATTTTTGAGTATGAGCATCTCAAGCGAACTTCTGTTGCTCTAGCTTATTGTTGGTACTGGTTGAACGTCATTGCTTGGCTACTCTAAAACCAAAGTGCCTAGTTTCTTCTTTAAATTGTTTCCCCTGGCTTTTCAGGTCAAGGATATGATGGATCTTGAATCTGTGCATATGGCTTATCTAAGTGAGGCTTTGCGCATGTAAGTCATAATTCAGTTGCAAAGCAAAAAATTTCTTCTGACCCTTTTGTGTCACTGTAATTTGAGTGACCTGATCTAATGATATAATGAAAGACATGATATAATCTAACCGTCCTTTATCAAACACTAGCAGATGCTTCCTATCTGACGAAACCCAAATCATATCTAACATCATAGAGAACATCTTGCAATGCGCACTGGACTTCCGGTCTTGTCTTCCCAGAGGTATTCAGAGTACAGATCGAGTCCCAAACGATTCATGGACAAAAACATTAGGCATAAACACATCTCAGGTATATACCAAATCCTTTTTACGTGGGTGTTTTCAGTTTGTTGCGAGAGCTAAGTTTTATAATCACATAAAACAGGTGATGATGGTGAAGCAGAATTTTGACAAAGAGTTAAAGGAGCTGCATAAGTGTCACCTGAGATCACCAAAACATGGGAAATATGGGCTCTCTCGCTTCTGGGACTACCTCAACTTCAACCTTTATTATTCAGATATCCTTCATGACTCTAACATCTTCTCTCTTATTCCTTAGAAGTCATTATATGATATACTCTTATGTGTGTGTTGTATATTTTTGTGTTATATGTTTCACTTCCATATATTATTGCGGTACAGTTTTCACACAAATAATTGAGCTGTCTTTATTGATCCTTTTCCTCTATCACTCTCTTATTAAAATAGTCTTCTTTTTGCAACTAGACATGTTATTATATTATATTTTTGTGGGCAGATCTTTTTTACCATTTAGAGGCAGAGAAGTGTACACAAAATGTATTAGTTAACAAGTCAAAAGTCCCGATTTAGTGGTGAAAGCGATATTCACTCTGGCTTCAAGATCTCATCGAGGTCTTTCTATGTGGACAAGGAATATTTCGGATACGTTACACTCTTACAGACACAGATAGAGAGAAAGAGAAAAAGAGAGATAATGAGCTTGGTTTTCGCCATTAATGGACAAAGGTTCGAGCTTGAGCTCTCCTCTGTTGACCCTTCAACAACTTTGTTGGAGTTTCTTCGTTATCAGACTTCTTTCAAGAGTGTCAAGCTCAGCTGCGGTGAAGGTGATTGCTTTGTTTTTTATCCTTTCTTCTTACTCTTTATGGTTCTTTGTCTGATATTATTGTGTTTGTTTTGGTTCAGGAGGATGTGGTGCTTGTGTTGTTCTTCTCTCCAAGTTCGATCCTGTCTTACAAAAAGTCGAAGATTTCACTGTGAGCTCTTGTCTTACACTCCTCTGCAGCGTCAACCACTGCAATATTACGACATCAGAAGGACTTGGGAACAGCAGAGACGGTTTCCACCCGATTCACAAGCGGTTATCCGGTTTCCATGCCTCTCAATGTGGTTTCTGTACACCTGGAATGTCTGTTTCTCTCTTCTCTGCTCTTTTAGATGCTGACAAGTCTCAATATTCCGACCTTACGGTTGTGGAAGCAGAGAAGGCTGTCTCAGGAAACTTATGTCGGTGTACTGGTTACCGTCCGATTGTTGATGCTTGTAAGAGCTTTGCTTCGGATGTTGACATTGAGGATCTTGGATTAAACTCTTTTTGTAGGAAAGGGGATAAAGATTCTAGTAGTTTAACTCGGTTTGATAGTGAGAAGCGTATTTGTACATTTCCAGAGTTTCTCAAGGATGAGATTAAGTCTGTGGATTCTGGAATGTACCGATGGTGCAGCCCAGCGAGTGTTGAGGAACTCTCGAGCTTATTGGAAGCTTGCAAGGCTAATAGTAATACAGTTTCTATGAAATTGGTTGCTGGTAACACAAGTATGGGATACTATAAAGATGAAAGAGAGCAGAATTACGACAAATACATAGATATAACTCGAATCCCGCACCTTAAAGAGATCAGAGAAAACCAGAATGGGGTTGAGATAGGATCAGTGGTAACAATCTCTAAAGTTATTGCTGCTCTGAAGGAGATTAGGGTCTCACCGGGAGTGGAGAAGATATTTGGAAAACTTGCTACTCATATGGAAATGATAGCGGCGAGATTTATCAGGAACTTTGGTAGCATTGGTGGAAACCTTGTGATGGCTCAGAGGAAACAGTTTCCTTCTGATATGGCTACAATACTTCTTGCAGCTGGTGCATTTGTTAACATAATGAGCTCATCAAGAGGACTCGAAAAGCTAACACTTGAAGAGTTCCTTGAACGTTCTCCTCTTGAGGCTCATGATCTGGTTCTGAGTATTGAAATTCCTTTTTGGCATTCTGAAACAAACTCTGAATTGTTCTTTGAAACCTATAGAGCTGCACCTCGTCCACATGGAAGCGCTCTGGCTTACCTGAATGCTGCTTTCTTGGCTGAAGTGAAGGATACAATGGTAGTTAACTGTAGATTGGCTTTCGGGGCTTACGGGACCAAACACGCCATTAGGTGTAAGGAAATCGAAGAGTTCCTGTCTGGTAAAGTAATCACTGACAAAGTTCTGTATGAGGCTATTACCTTACTTGGCAATGTTGTGGTGCCTGAAGACGGTACAAGCAATCCTGCTTACAGGTCAAGCTTGGCGCCTGGCTTCCTTTTCAAGTTCCTTCACACCTTAATGACCCATCCTACTACAGATAAACCTTCAAATGGTTACCACTTGGATCCACCAAAACCGTTGCCAATGTTGTCTTCTTCACAAAATGTTCCTATAAACAATGAATATAATCCAGTTGGTCAGCCTGTTACTAAAGTTGGAGCTTCCCTTCAGGCTTCTGGTGAGGCTGTTTATGTGGACGATATTCCATCTCCCACAAACTGTCTCTATGGAGCATTTATCTATAGCAAAAAGCCATTCGCTAGGATAAAAGGTATTCACTTCAAGGACGATTTGGTACCTACTGGAGTTGTTGCAGTCATTTCTCGCAAGGATGTTCCTAAAGGCGGAAAGAATATTGGTATGAAGATTGGATTAGGCTCCGACCAATTGTTCGCAGAGGATTTCACCACTAGTGTAGGCGAATGCATCGCCTTCGTGGTAAGTTCAATCATATTTGTCCATGAGAATCAGTTCCATCAGCAGCATTTTTAGCAACACTTTGTTTTTGCAGGTTGCTGATACGCAGAGACATGCGGATGCTGCAGTAAACCTTGCAGTTGTTGAATACGAGACAGAGGATTTGGAACCACCAATCTTATCTGTAGAAGACGCGGTCAAGAAATCTAGTCTGTTTGACATTATCCCTTTCCTTTATCCACAACAAGTTGGTGATACATCAAAAGGAATGGCTGAAGCTGATCACCAAATTCTCAGCTCGGAAGTATGTAATATAGTCCTTTTTTACTGTAAAAATTAGATATATATGTTCAACCGTTGTAACTTTTGATGTGAAACAGATAAGACTCGGATCGCAATACGTCTTCTACATGGAGACACAAACAGCTCTTGCAGTGGGAGATGAAGACAACTGCATTGTAGTCTATAGTTCAACACAGACCCCTCAGTACGTACAGTCATCGGTCGCTGCTTGCCTAGGCATCCCTGAAAATAACATCCGTGTCATAACCAGACGTGTTGGTGGAGGTTTTGGAGGGAAATCTGTCAAGTCAATGCCAGTAAGTTTTCAAAAATTGTCCTCTTTTTCCCCTCACTTTCTGCAAGAAATGGACCGAAACCTGAAAGCTTTCTACTGTCTCAGGTTGCAACAGCGTGCGCTCTTGCTGCTAAGAAACTGCAGCGTCCTGTGAGAACTTATGTCAACCGCAAGACCGATATGATAATGACTGGTGGGAGGCATCCGATGAAGATAACGTATAGTGTGGGGTTCAAATCTACAGGGAAGATCACAGCTTTGGAGCTAGAAATACTAATTGATGCTGGGGCAAGTTATGGTTTTAGTATGTTTATTCCATCAAATCTCATAGGGTCGCTAAAGAAGTACAATTGGGGCGCCTTATCTTTTGATATCAAACTTTGTAAAACAAATCTTCTAAGCAGAGCAATCATGAGATCCCCGGGGGACGTGCAGGGTACGTATATTGCTGAAGCCATCATCGAAAATATAGCCTCTAGCCTCTCTTTGGAGGTTGATACAATAAGAAAGATTAATCTCCATACACATGAGAGCTTAGCCCTGTTCTACAAGGATGGTGCTGGTGAACCACATGAGTATACTTTATCTTCGATGTGGGATAAGGTTGGCGTATCTTCCAAGTTTGAGGAGAGGGTTTCTGTTGTCAGAGAGTTCAACGAGTCTAACATGTGGAGAAAACGAGGGATATCTCGAGTACCTATTATCTATGAGGTTTTATTGTTTGCTACTCCAGGGAGAGTAAGTGTTTTGAGCGATGGGACGATTGTTGTTGAGATTGGTGGAATCGAGCTAGGACAAGGGTTATGGACAAAGGTGAAGCAGATGACTAGTTATGCTCTTGGTATGCTACAATGCGATGGAACGGAAGAACTCTTGGAGAAGATAAGAGTTATACAATCAGATTCATTGAGCATGGTCCAAGGAAATTTCACAGGAGGTAGCACAACATCCGAGGGAAGCTGCGCAGCTGTTCGTCTCTGCTGCGAAACCTTAGTCGAAAGATTGAAACCTTTAATGGAAAGATCAGATGGTCCAATCACCTGGAATGAGTTGATTTCTCAGGTATTCTTCCTTGATTTGCTGCTTATTGTTGGTGTCAACGAATTAAAGATTGAGCTTCTTCATTCTGATTCAAGATTTTAATGTCCAAACTCAGGCTTATGCACAATCCGTGAACTTATCAGCTAGTGACTTGTATACTCCAAAAGACACTCCCATGCAGTACCTGAACTATGGTACTGCGGTCAGCGAGGCAAGCTCTTTTTTCCTTTCTCAAAAATCTGAAATTGGAGTGGAGAAATGAAGTAACTTTGGTGTTTTCATGGTGTTAATAGGTTGAAGTAGACCTTGTGACGGGACAAACCACAGTTCTACAGACAGATATCTTATATGACTGTGGAAAAAGTCTCAATCCCGCTGTCGATTTAGGACAGGTAATATATATGAAGAGAGACCTCAGAAAGCAAATGAATCTTTTTTGTAATGTGTTTTGTGTGTTTCTGCTTCAGATTGAAGGATCTTTTGTTCAAGGACTTGGGTTTTTCATGCTTGAAGAGTACATAGAAGATCCAGAAGGACTCCTTCTGACGGATAGCACATGGACATACAAGATTCCAACAGTTGACACCATTCCTAAACAGTTCAATGTCGAGATACTAAATGGTGGATGTCATGAAAAACGCGTACTCTCTTCTAAAGGTCAGTCACTCATTCCTACGCAAAACATATGCAATCAACATTTTTGATCATATTGTTTGTGTAAGTGCAGCCTCGGGAGAGCCTCCGTTGCTACTGGCAGCTTCGGTGCACTGCGCTACCAGACAGGCTGTTAAAGAAGCACGCAAACAGCTATGTATGTGGAAAGGTGAGAATGGTTCCTCCGGTTCAGCGTTTCAGTTGCCAGTTCCAGCTACAATGCCGGTTGTGAAGGAGCTATGCGGTCTAGATATCATTGAAAGCTATTTGGAGTGGAAGTTACACGACAACTCAAACCTATGAGTAAACAACAAACAATACATGAAAGAAGGTAATTTGTTTCCTACTGTTTTCTTAAACTTGGAGATTAATCGCTGTGCAGGAGTATCTTCTCTTTTGCTCTGTTTATTTCTTTGAAAACACTCTGTTTCTGGTGTTGATGATATGACTTGGGATTTTGCCAATTTATAAAGTAGATAAATTTCGAGTAAGAAAAAATCAGCCACTTTCAGATGAATAAAGAATCAGTTTATATAAATGATAATAGTAATGATCCTTGATAACAAATACAAAATTCTCTTCATAATAAGTTAAACAAACATAACGAAGGAAAATCTAAGTGACTTGGGTAAATGAGGACTGAACAAACTACTTGTGTAAGAGAAGAGAACAAAACAACAAGAAGCTGCACCAAAGCCCAAATCAAATACAAGAGGTCTAGGGAAGCTACCTTTGATCCCAGGAAACACACCATCAAGCATAATAGATTTCATGCTAGATAGTCTCCAGCTTTGACCTTGATCATTGATCATCATATAATTGATACTACCACCGTTCATAGTTCCCTGCAAACTCACTATAGCGGTTAGCTCTTCCATGCCTTGGTGGTGCAGGTTCATAACTGTGATTCTGATGATGATGATGAAGATGCTGATGATGATGATGATGCTGATGAGAAGGCTGCCACCTTGAAGGTGAAGGACCCGAGTGATGCCTACTAGACTGAGAACCCGGGTAATGCCCACCAGAATTGAATTTTGGCGATCTATAGTTATGACCAATATGTGTAGAGGGTGACCTGTTATAACCCGATGGTGTAATGGGAGACTTTGGCCTTCTCATCTTTCCTCTTTGGAAAGATTCTTCTTCCGGTTCCTCTGTGATCCAACCGCCTCTGTGTTTTCGTTTCCTTGGTGAAGTCTGGGGCTGTTCTTCTTTATGTGTTTTCTTCTTCTTCTTCTTCTTTGTCTTTCCATTGGACTCATGGGGAGTAGAATCGTGTTCTGAGTTCTCTTTGTTTTTCTTGCGAGATTTATGTGATGTTGTAGATGTTTCACGGTCTCTCTTAGAAACCTATATGAAGAAAAACGGAAACGCTGTGAGTCATAACATGTGAGAGAAAGGAAAGAAGTGAAGACCTCAAAGCACCAAATGTAGAGAGAGATAGAGCCTACCTGGGAGGAATTGGGGCATTCACGAGCGAAATGTCCTGATCCATTACATCTGTAGCATAAAGTTTGTGACTCTCTGCCATGTGAAGTGCTTATGCTCGACGAATTCGGACATTCACGTGCGAAATGCCCTTCTTCCCCACACCTATAGCATTCACTGGCTTCCCTACTGTTAAAAAGCCTTTCTGGAGTGGCAGAATCATTTTCGTTGCTTTCTTCATAGTGTCTACCACATGCCTAGAGAGAAAATTACTTGAGTCTGGAGTGGCAGAATCATTTTAGGCATATTTATTTTAACTAAAATGACATTCTGTTTAGAGAGGAAAACTCAATCCACAGTGTGGATAATTCAAAATCAGAATCTCAATAACTTACCAGTCCACTATGACCCAGTTGACCACATCTGTAGCAAGATACAGCCCATGACAGTGAATTACCAGGTTCAACACAGCATAGATGGCCAAAGCTTTTACAGATATAGCATTGTACATCCTGGTCAAAGAAAATACAGCAAAATAGCATTACCATATGATCTATCTTATAGCAAAGCAACCAGAAACTCAAGAAAGGTGAAACCAGCTGTGTGTAGAAGATATATCTCCTCAAGTTAAGGAAACTCAGGAAAAAAAATGATAAATCCAAACATGGTCATGATCAGTTCCTTTTCGTTTAAACAGAGTTTGTTTTGACTAAATTTTTAAAAACAAAACAGTAAGGTATATGAAAGAAATCATCAGCAAAGTTACCTTCAAATCTTCCTTAGAGTACTCATACTTGCACAAAATCATGTCATGTCCAAAGTCTCCACATCTTAAACATACAGCTCCTTTAGACCCGTTTTTGTACTTATCCGGACAATCTTTAGCTCGATGTCCAGTTTTTTTGCATATATAACAATCATGTCCCTGTCAAAACAACGAAAACTTTACTCAGCAACCATATGCAGTAAAATAAGACTAGTCCTAAACCTTCCATGGGTCTACCATCAAACTTAAAACCGCACCTTTGAACACTGCTTTGCACCATGTTCCAAACTCCCACATATAAAGCAAGGCTTTCTACGCTTAGTAGGAGTTGGACAATTGAAACTTGTATGACCTTGCTCCCCACAACTATAACAACTCACCCAACCAGCATCAGGAGGGTCAAAGTATCTTGCTCCACGCTAACAACAACAACAACAAGACCCCAACAATGGTCATCATCACAAACAAGTTACACAATTTTGAGATAAGAGCAACAATTCAATCAACTCACAAGAAGCTTTTTCAGAACCAAATTGCTAGCTGTTTCTTCAGTTTTTGGTTCATCAGATCTCTCAACCTCATCATCCTCTCCTTCACCTTTTACTATCTCCTCCACCACTTTCTCTTCATCTTGGTCATTCCAAACAATAGGCTGTTATACAAAAACCGATAAGCATTAAACACTACTGATTCTCAAATCAATCTTTCCTATTGCAAATCAAAGACTACTGATTCTCAAATCTATAAAGCAATTAATACGACAATAATTGAAACTGTAATGAGAAGAAGATATAGAAGAGAATCGTTCATACTTACAATTTCATGGTCAGCTTCAAGCTTATTTCTCTTCATCTTCTTACTACTCTCAGACTTTTTAACCTTAGACTTTACTCCATTAACCATCACAGTACTAACTACACCAGAATCGGAGGAGAGATCAGAATCAAGCTTGTTCCCAACATCACGCCTCGATAATGCTTTCTCTAAAATCTTCAAGCTTAGATCTTCATTAGCTTCATCATCATCTTCTTCTTCGCCGTTGTCGACTTCTGTAATGGCTACTGGATCTTCTCTGTCTTCGTCTTCTCCGTCATCAAAAACAAATTTTTCATCTTTATTCTGCCTCGGCATGATTAAGAGATCCAAACCCAAAATCTAATTTCTAAACCCTAGAAATCGGATTGCGAGGATTAAGCGGCAAAGGCTTGGAATGATTTGGTTCAGAAAAGTTCGAATTTTTTTTCTTTCTTCTGTGTTTTTTTTGGGATACGGCGCAGGAAGAAGAAGATTAGGGTAGGGTTTGTTTTTTGGTCGTTTTACAATTTTACCCCTCGATAAGTTATTATGTTTTTTAAAAATTAACTACAACTGTAACTATAAGTGCTTAATTACGGTTGATATAAACATAAATAGAAATAAGTGCTTAATTAACTACAACTAACCAGATCATGAACCGTACTACTTAGGTAGTTAGTTTGAAATAGAGATTTTTTGGAGCTAATTACATAGTTTAGCAATTATTAGCATGTATTATGAACATATTTTTGGTATATAATAATATCAAATTCTATATGTGACTTTCGTGGAATTCGAATGGTGAATTTAGAGGTATGCACTAGATGGCTTGGAATAAATTGTGTATTAGCAAATTGGAAGGTGGTTTAGGTTTTCGGAGTATAGATGATTTTAATTCAGCTATACTATCGAAACAGTTATGGCGTTTGATAACGGTTACAGATTCTCTTTTTGCAAAGGTTTTCAAAGGGAGATATTATCGAAAATCCAATTCTTTGGAAAATATAAAATTATACTCTCCGTCTTATGGATGGAGAAGTCTTTGTTCAGCTAGATCTCTGGTTAATAAAGGACTTATTAAAAGAGTTGGTTCAGGGGCATCTATCTCAGTTTGGGAGGATCCGTGGATTCCGGCTCAATTCCTGAGACCAGCAATAAGTAATGGTTCAATTATTGACCCATCTTTAAAAGTCCAACATTTAATAGATAGCCGGTCAAATTTTTGGAATATTGATCTTTTGAATGAGCTCTTTGATCCGGAAGATGTCCAGCTAATAAGTGCATTGCACTTGGGTACGTCAACAAAAGAGGATACTCTAGGTTGGCATTTCACAAAATCCGGAAAATATACAGTTAAATCTGGTTATCATACAGCAAGGTTAGAAAAATTGGAGGATAATTCATCTTTCATTGGTCCTGAAATAAACGTTCTAAAAGCACATGCTTGAAAGTGCAATGTCCACCTAAGTTACGACATTTTTTGTGGCAAACATTGTCAGGTTGTGTCCCTGTCACGGAGAATTTACGGAGAAGAGGTATAAATTGTGATACAGGATGTGTCAGATGTGGCGCTATTACGGAAACAATAAACCATTCTCTGTTCCAATGTCATCCGGCTAGACAGATATGAGCTCTCTCAAAGATTTCTACAGTTCCAGGAATTTTTCCTACGGATTTTATTTTTACGAATTTGGATCACTTATTTTCAAGAATACCTTCAGAATTTGATTCATCTTCATTTCTATGGATAATCTGGTATATTTGGAAAGCAAGGAACGAAAAAATATTTGAAAATGTGGATAAAGATCCGTTAGACGTATTATGTTTAGCAGAAAAAGAGGCACAATCATGGTAGTTAGCTCAATTTGAGCTCAGTTCCGAAAATAACGGTTCCATGGGATCGGAAAAACAAATTTGGGTCCAGAATATATCACACGATAATATTTATTCTGGTTTGCGTTGTTTTGTGGACGGATCTTGAAAAGGAAGCTATAAGTTTTCTTGATTATGGTGGTTTTGCACATCATCAAATGGAGACTCGCCAGCCATGGGAGCTGCTAATCTTCGTAGAAGTCTTTCTCCACTCCATACAGAAGTCGAAGCTCTACTTTGGGCGATGAAGTGTATGATTGGTGCCGACAACCAAGAAGTAGCATTTTTTACAGACTGTTCAGACATGGTGAAGATGGTGTCTTCTCCAACCGAATGACCAGCGTTTTCAACTTATTTGGAGGAATTAAAAACCGATAAAGAGGAATTCACAAAATTTTCTTTATCTTTAATTTCTCGAACTGCAAATGTAAAGGCGGACAAATTGGCACAAAAAATTCGTACTGAACCGCTTCATGTCACTTTTGTAAACAATTTCCCTCACAATTGGCTCTTTTGAACTCTAAATAAAATCCGTTGACAAAAAAAAAAAGTTCTATATGTGACTGAAGTTTATATTTTCATTTTTATAATCGCAATTAAAAAGTTGCTTGCACAATCCATCATTCGTTATTTTTAAAATTGCTTGCAGAATCAAATTTTAAAATATTTAGAGGGATCAAACATTTTTCTAAAAATTATTGTTTACACAATCCATCATTTGTTATTTTTAAATATTTAGAGGCGTCAAACCTTATTCAACCTATCTCCTCATATAATCTTAACATGCCGTTTATTAAAAAGATATTACATATAACCCACCATATGCTATAAATATTTTAAATATAGATGTAAAAATATCAAATTAGAGTAACTATAATTTTAGCTTTTTGATCTATTAAATTTTGGGAAATTTGCATCAATAACCTACAAAAATTTAATAATTCACTAACTAACCAAAAGAAAAAAAGTGGATGATATTCGATATATTTTCTACAATATTTGTCATTATACCCTTGTTTCTTACCATCACAACCATCTCCACCACAACCACCGCCGCTGTCGTCATCACCACTACCACCGCCGTCGCCGCCATCATCACCACCACCACCGTCGCCGGAGCTACCACCCTTACCGGAACAAATGCCATCACCGGAGCCACCACCCCATTGTCGGGGTTTCCATTGTCACCGGAGCAATCATCGTCCGCCGGAGAAACCACCGTCACCGGAGCCACCACCGTCGCCGGAGCCACCACCGTCGCCGGAGAAACCAACGTCGCCGGAGCAACCATCGTCACCGGAGCCACCACCCCATTGTCAGGGTTTCCATTGTCACCGGAGCTTCCATTGTCACCGGAGCAACCACCGTCGCCGGAGCAACCACGCTGCCGGAGCCACCACCGTCGCCGGAGTCACTTCCGTTGCCATAAGGAGTAGGTTGTAATTACATATCCCACATGTGTTAGTTACTGAATTATGTATGTTATAGTGCTAGTTATTTAATAACTTTTGCAAATATGGTTATTCACCTAATTCACTCTTAAATTTTTTGATATTCTTTCGAAATATTAAATCAAACTATTTTAAAATGTTTCAAACTATAGTATTTAAAAAGTTTATTATAATATATAAAATTATGAATTTCAAAAAAAGAATTGTAGAAAATAAAAAAATATAAATATTCAAATACTTATAAAGATCATAACTCATTTCATCATAAAACATTATATTTAACCCGCCATCTATTATAAATATTTTAAATATATAAGTTTTTTAAAAAGAAGCAAATTAGAGTTTTTAAAAATTTTTAAATTTTGATTTATTAAGTGTTGATGATATTCTTTAAAAATATCAAGTAAAACTATCTTAAAATATTCCAAACTAAATATTGAAAAAGTTTATTGAAGTATATAAAATTTTACATTTCAAAAAAAAAGCATGAAATTGAATATAAATATTCAAATTATGACCCGTTACTCAGTCAAAATTTTTGTTTAAAAGAAATATATTACTAAAGCCTAAAGTGTTGACCCGTTACAATTTTTTCTTTATAGAATGAACAGTTTATATTCTTTTGACACCGTTACAATTAATTAAATTGCATAAATTAGTATTTGACTTGTTTATCTTTAATGAGATGAATTAATTTATCATTGTTTATAAACTTTTATGAGTTTGGAGGGGATTATATGAATTAAATGACGCTCTTTAGAATGTTTTACAGAGTAATATGGTCTAAGATTAGGTTTTTTTGAGTATATGTTTTTAGAAAATTCAACAAACAATTGTAGAATAATATGTTTTAAATATGTTATTTTCTGAGTATATTAATTTTGATAGAAAAATTTTAAATTGTTCTTGAAGATTTGTGATGATAGAAGGTTATTGATGCCAAAGATTTTGTTTCTATTCAGTTATCAAATATTGTGTTTGTATATGTTCCATAGTTAGAAGATTTAACTGAATATTTAATCTTATTGATTATGAAAACTATCTCAATAATCACTTATCTAATTAGTTGATATTATTGTTTACGAAATCTTTCTCAATAATCACTTATCTAATTAGTTGATATTAAAGTTTATGTAATGTATGAAAACCCGTTTGATGACTTGACCCGCGAGATTAAGAAGTGGATCATAACTTTAATGATGTGGATAAATTTGGTCTATGATTAGATTTTTTTAATGGCATTCTAATGTCATTTGTTTACAATACTTTCCAAATAATAATATACTAGATCTTGACCCGCACATACGTGCGAGATTTCATATTTTTAATTTAATGTAGATTATTTTGTTATTTTGTGATATATATTATAATATAATGTATTAGATATGAATTCGCATATACTTGCAAAATATAAAAATTGTTTAATAGATTTTAAAAATATATTATATTTTGTTATGAGTAAACTTTGTAATAGTATAGATATTATAAAGTTAACAGTAATGATCGAAATTCAATTGCGTTCGTGTATAGTTACATTTTAAGATCCGAACTCACACGGAGAAATTATATTAGTAAGATAACATTAAGATATAACTTAACTGTAAAGTTAGTGATTGTAAGTTTTTATTTTCTAAACTAATCAAAACATTACAACAGTTTGATTACCGGTGTAAAATAGGATATGGATTTGGTTTTAGTTTGGGTTATTTCATTGCTAGGCGTAACTATCTTGGAACGCAAAAATCCATAATGTGATCTAACTATCATAAATTCTTCGTCCCATAACCCGTCTGTATTTGTGAAATAAAAATACTACCAACCCGTATCCATCACAAATAGAATTTGTGTCACAAAATATATACATATATGGTTATGTGTGTAAATAAATTTATTTTATATAGAGCTCACAACCCAAACTACTCAGTTGGATATTTAATTTGATGTTCAGTTTGGTTTCAATTTATTTTATATAGTGCTTTCGTCTCTTTTCATGTCGTTCGTGTCTCATAATTTGTATTTTCATTTCATTCCATTAAAAATATGTTTCAAAATTCTTATTTGCTTACCTTTAAATACCATGTTATATATGAATGAGTTTTGCGGATTAACATATATGATGTTAAAGTTTACAAAAATATGAATAGCATTTTAACAAATAATTTTGTAAAAAAAATATTTTAACAAATAATTTTGTAAAAAAAAATATTTTAACAAATGTAATAATGTTTATTTCCTTAGCTACATTTCCAATATTCTTCTTTCCCTTGTTTAATCATAATTAATTGGATTTTTGGAATATAATTAAAATTTTGTATAAAAGCAATTTATTACTGCTGGATATGGAATGAAAAATGTATAATTAGTTTACATTATTTCAAAAAGTTTGTGCAATAATATATTATGGATTTATTTAAAGAAAGATCCGGTTGAAAAAAAGAAAAACTCAAAAAAGAAAACCCAAAATATTTCGAAATTATTATGTACAATTTATTGTTTAGATATTTCTAAATGAACGGCATAATGATAATTAATTTAAATTAGTTATTTTTAGTTTAATTCATAATAACTATAAATCTTTGTAATATCTAATCTCGTTTTTTAGAAATTGTGATATTTCAACCTTAAAATTTTTGTTTTATTTTTTAAAATACTTAACCCAAAATTCTAAAATTGTATTTATTTATCTATTGCAAATTATGATTTTTTATTAATGGTATCAAAGAAGTTTTATGATTTTAAAATCTTTTAAAATAAAAATTAACTTCCAAAATGTTAGTTTAATAATATAGAAAAAACAAATATAGTATAATTG
>Ga0041059_1000529_pt1 | contig 29165 bp, 22 predicted proteins | sample AraColnosormetaG_FD_56232 | JGI IMG/M metagenome (GOLD analysis project Ga0041059, IMG submission 56232) | Arabidopsis roots microbial communities from North Carolina, USA - Col MF nosort | ecosystem: Host-associated > Plants > Roots > Unclassified | place: USA: North Carolina | collected... | reverse complement strand
AAAAAGACAACCTAGCAATATACTCATATATCGTCAATTTCACTATTAATCCAACGAGCCAGTTTATTGCGATGACGTTTCTAATGCTTCCTAATGACATGCTTTTAACTATTTAGCCCGCGTCTTGATTGTAGTATCCTACTCTTTCCTTAGTTTCCAAGAGATTCCGCGCTATCCTTGCTTCTCTTGAGCTTTACGAAACCCGAACTCTCTTAGGCTGCCCCGAGAGTCGTCTTTATGTATATTTGAGTTTCCTTCATGACTCTAATTACCGATCATGTCTGTTCACTCTCTGCCGGAGACCGAGTCGACTCACTGTTGGTAAGTTGGTAACCCTAACCCTAGATGGTTCACGTCATGCTTTAGACCATGTAAACTCCTAACAAAGATAAAGTCAGATGAGAACAATCTTTTGGTTTCAGACCCAACTCGTAATTTTCCTTATATGAGTTGGTCGGATCCGGATCTAACCACACTTCGTTACATACTTACACCCCCAAGTTAGGATTAATGGATGCACTTGACTTGGGGGAATTTTTTCTACTTTCAATGAAAGCAAGTGTCAACGTGTTGGAATGTTGTTATGTTAAAAGTAATAACCATTGAGCATGTGTCAAGTGTTTTGATTCTGTATCCCTGGAACAAGCACGCTCTTGTTGGGCTTGATAATATTTTTCAACTAGAAAATTTATTGATAAACCAAACAACGACTCTTGGGATGATGTTGTTGGTTACGTAGCACGTTTGAATTCAGGATGCTTTGTCACGACTGAGGTAAGAGGAGAAGGAGCCACATGGTACATAGTACTTACCACGTATCCTTTTGCACTGCCCAGTGTCTATATATATCTGAATGTGGCAGAGGGACTTTAAGATTGAAAACGAAAATGGCAGATACAGGCAAAGGAAGCTCTGTCGCTGGCTGCAACGATAGCTGTGGCTGCCCTTCTCCCTGTCCCGGTGGGAATTCCTGCAGGTTGGTCCTTTATTATATGCTCTAGGGTTTGATGTGTTGGGATTCTAAAACGTGGTTTCCAATCCATGTAGGTGCAGGATGAGAGAAGCATCTGCTGGGGATCAAGGGCACATGGTGTGCCCGTGTGGGGAGCACTGCGGATGCAACCCCTGCAACTGCCCCAAGACCCAAACCCAAACCTCCGCCAAGGGCTGCACCTGTGGTGAGGGTTGCACATGCGCCTCTTGCGCCACTTAGACATCCTTATCTCTGTCTGTACCACACTTTGTATAATAGTACTAGCTAGTCAGATCTGAAAAATAAATCTGTTTATTAGGTCCAGGTACAAGAAAACATATGTTTCGTATGCTCTGCTCTCGTCTTATGACTCATCAAGAATCTGAAAATCCTGAAGGTCTTGGACTAATACAATCCACTAACTGAGTCTCCTAAAACTGATAGCCAGTGAACACAAGGAGATAAATCTTTGAATACTGAATGAGTAACAACATCGAGATGGTCTGTACAATCTGGCATGTTTTAGGGAACACCTCCAACGCTTTACCAGCTTAACACCAAAAGGGAACAATGAATGTGTTCATCAAAGAAATTTCATCGTCTTTTCACTTTACCGGACTTTAAAAGAAACGTTCAACAATTGCATAAAATGAAAACAGAAGAAAGTCATTCATGGTTTCAAAAATTGTATATAATGCAATGGGGACTACAAATTGCTTGCTGTGTAACAGAGAACTCACCTCCTATTCTAAGTTGGGTAGTATGGTTTTCCATCTGCAAAGGCTCCAACTATAGACTGGTAGGACAAGCCATTATGTCTTTCTGTAACTAATAGACTGGTACAGAGTTCTAAATTACTATTACAGTAAGGCCTGAGACTTTCTTGATGGATTGGCCTTTCTGAAACTCTATGCATAGCGTCTGAATAGATTATATTTGGTTTAAGGGACTTTGTTTTTCTAGTAATATTTTGGCTCTTGAAGGCTAATAAAGCGGTGTCATCTATATATGTGATCACTTATTTGACTGTGGCATGTAGAAATGTTGATGTTGTACTTGATGGATTAAAATATTTGATGGCAAAAGATACAAGAACACACATCCACACACGTGTAATCAGTGTTAAGGAATACAGGAGCGGAGAAGAGAGATGGATTTTGGGAGATGGTTGGCGTCGAGAGTGAATGAGCAGATGATCCTTGTATAGAACTTGGAGGTGACGAGTCTTCCCAAAATGTAAGCTTTTGAATGGAGGACGATAGTGAGATTAAGCGGCAGGGAGAGTGTATCAAGATGGAAAGAAACACCACCGTAGAGGGGAATCTGATGGCCTTGCACCACCGTCACTACGTTCGTTTCGCCATTTCTACCAACCGTGAACTTGTTCATCTCACCGGAGGATAGTAGGAGGTTGGAGTAGTGAAGGAGAAGAGGAGAAGCAGTGACGTGGACGGCAAAGAAAGTTGATGGGTTACGGTAATATATCCTGACCGTCGAATTAAGAGACAACATGTCCGTAGGCACTCCGCTAAGATCGTTCCCTGCCTGCAAGTTCAAGTCCCTCACCAGCATCCCCTGCACAGTGCAACAACAACAACACATTTTCAGTCTGACACCTAATCACATTCCAAACACATTTGTCTCAAATATATATTTTTGTCTTCTTCACTAGAAAACAAATTATATTATTATATTCATAGTTGGCTTTTCTCCAAAGTTGTTTCTTTTAAGGAAAAAAAAACAGAACACTCGTCCACTACACGAGTTAACTCAGCTCAGAGCAGAGTCACCACCAAGTGAAAGTAGTTATTACCTTTACAGTAACTTTGGGAGGGTAGGATTTGCTAGCACCCCAGAGTATAAGAGAGAAGACTGTGAACAAGAAGATTACGGAGAGGAGCAACCAAACGTAGAGTCGCACATTCCGAAACGGGTCGTCGTCATCTCCGCCGTCAGTTTTGTCGTCTCCGTCGTTGATGTATCGGCGACGTTCACGGATGGACTTGTAAGAGAGGAGAGCACGGTCAGAGAAGCGAGAGGTGGATGACTCACGGGAGTGATGGATTGGTGAGCAATGGTAGTAATGTGGATGTGTAGGTGAACCCATTAGGCTGCAACCAGAACCAAATGACATCTTCTCCACGTCATGGTTTGATGGACTCTGTACATAGTAAAGAGGTCTAATCGCTGAACGCGGCGGAGACAAAGCCGCTGCGTCGATGCTTGTTGCCTCCGAGTCTGTCTTCGCATGCATGTCTCTTGACTCTTTCTCCTTTGTTTTAAGACGAGTAATGGAAGAGGAAGCAGAAGCAGCAATAAAACAGAGATGGTAGCTCCTAGTGGCGTGTTTGGTTCTTTTCTTTGCCCACCACCACGTATCTAAACACAAACGCTTCTTTGGATTTGGGAGAGTGTGTAATAAAAGCGAAAACCCATAAATCTTTTTAAGCAAGTTGGTCCCATTGTTGGTGGTTCTTACTCACGCGATTACACGCGTGGCTAAAACACAGAGTTTAGAGATGGAGGAAGGTGAGTTTGACGTTCAGGAGTTAGCGCGTGGGGATATGAGACAGTCAACTGTGGTGACAGAGTTACCCAGAATGTCTTTGAAGATTTGAAAAACTCTTTCTTCAATAAATAGAAGGAATTAGATTTTTTGCATTTATTGTTTTCTTTACTTTGCTCTGTTTGGTACTTGGTAGGTAACTACAAGCCCATTCACATTACCTCTTCCTTATGTAATCGATAGTGACCCAATGTAACATTTTCCGATTTTTACTATAGTATATGCAAAAGTTTCAGAACTTAAAATTTTTCCAATTTTAACAAATCACATTTCCATGAGGCTCTGCAGGCCATTGAAGGTGTGAGAGTATCATTTTACAACTCTCTTCCCTATTGATTGATCATAATGATGTGGCCTTGTCCAACTTGTAAGAAACTTTCAATGCTCAGATAATGATCTTATCTTTGAGCTCATACACAAACACTGCATAGGATACAATCATACAACAAGACTCAGCTTGACTTCCAAATGTGTCTGGCCCTGGATCAGTTGGACCAATTTATGGGCCTTGTATGCCATTCTGAAGGTGGCAACTGGATCCAGTGTAAGCATATTTGCTGCTTGCCGAGGCATAGTCTGATTGTTCATACTTCATAGCCATACAAGAGAATCATTTGATACATAACTATTTATAATAAGTAAGGTTGACATTTTTTTGTTTGTTTGTGTGGATTATTATATCTTGAGAGTTGAGAATTACATCAATCAAAAATGAAGATTTTTATTGTAAACTCGAATTGATGGACAATAATGAAACAAAGAAAAAATTAACAATACATTTGACAAATTGTGAGATGAGGACACCTTTTTCGTTATTTTGTTGTTAAGACACCACCTACATTTATTTTGATGAATTGACCCCTAAAGAATACTTTTGGACGACATTTGTCTATTTAGAAAAACAAAAGGGACCAAAAAGTAAGAAAAACGAAATTGGGTGAAATTCAAATTGAAAAGCTGTAATAAAAACAGAGCACCATTAATGGCTTTCATCGATACCAACAACAAGACACGACACAACTATCTCCTCCCTCTCCCTGCCGTCTTAATTCGTTTCTTCTTCTTCCTAATTCAAAGCCCATTTCTTCTTCAATCTCTTATTAATTGATATTTTCGTCTTCCTCAATCCTCATGTGAATCTGAAAGTAAAACCTCGATAACTCGAACGCCACCGCCTGCAAATTTCTCCCTGGGTAATTATCTCTCTCTCTCTCTTTATTGTTCAAATTTGGGTTTTTTCTTTAATGGGTTCTTAAATCAGAATCGAGAAAAAAACACGAGCTTAGGAATTAAGAACTAGGTTTTTGGTTCTGTGTTTTTATTTTTCGTTCAGGGGTGCTTATTGTGACGAATCTGGCCAAGTCTTTTAGGAATGAGTTATGTTCCTCTTGTCAATTGTCTTTGAATTGCTTAGTTTATGGATTCGTTAACTATTTCATGTAATCGGAAATAACTTTTGTCGCTGATGAGGTGATTTTGAATAATTTTGTGGGTACAAAGTTTTTGAAAATTGAGTTCAGCTTCAATTTGTTTTCATAATTCAAAATTTGCTACTTGTTTTAAATTTTTTGAGTTTTTTTCCTCCATTTTTATGAGATCTTGAGTTTGAACTTACCTGATGTTTGTTTGTTCTACTTGTTGTGTTTTCCTGTTGAATCAATTTCTCTTTTGTATAGTTTACATTGAAAAGTTATGTCTTGCAAAATAAAAACAGATCGTTTCATTTGACAGCTCTATTTTTGATGTTTGAATAGCCTGTGATTGTTATATTATAACCATTTAAAATATTGGAACTTGTAAGGTTTTAGCATTGTTCATAGATGAACTGTTTCTCCTTGAATTAAAAAGTCTGACTTGTTACATAACTGTTTTACTCCGCTAGCATTTAGAAAGGATTGTGAAGAATCGAGGGACCTGAGACGCAACAGGCTCGTGGAAAGAAAGATGTGTTGGCAACTTTCAGTTGATTGGGAATGAACTTAGTCACATTAATTCACAAGACTATCCTTTTTTCCTAACGAAGTGGCTGCTACGTTTTATATGCTTGGACCGCAACGGTATAAGACTGGATTTGCAGTATGGTGTACTGCTAAGAGATCATTGGTCCCTTTTTCCGGAAAGAAAGAAAAGAACTTGATCAAGTGCACCACGTATCTACTTCCTAACCTACTTTGCTCCAGTTTTTTAACTAACATGTTACCTGCTTGCTTATTGATAACATTTCCTTAAATGTTGTATATTTAGCCATCATTTGTTTTTCTTGCAGAAGAACGAAGTTCCAAAGGAATATATCATCGAAAGGAGTACATCATCTGCAACAAGAGAGGACTAGGGATTTTCACTTACTTGCTGTTAGAAATAAAACAAGTTTTGGCTAGGTTTGGACTCTCTATGGCTCCTGGTGGCAGTGCATTGAAAGAAGCTCTAGAATCTAACTCGACAGGCGTAGATTATGAGGTTAAGATGGCAAAGGTTGAGGCTAATAGCAAACCAACAAAATCAGGTAGTGGCTCCATTGGAAAATTCCATTCGAGCAATGGTGTTTATGAGCTCCTTGAATGTCCGGTTTGTACAAATTTAATGTATCCTCCAATTCATCAGGTTTGTTGCTTTTCTTTCTTACGTCCTGATCTGTAAAATATGGTTCATTCTTGAGTTTCGTTCTTCGTTTATTTCATGTTGACATCTATGTTTGTTAATTTCCCATAGTGCCCGAACGGCCACACATTGTGTTCAAGCTGCAAACTGAGAGTGCAGAACACATGCCCTACATGCCGCTATGAGCTTGGTAACATAAGATGCTTGGCTCTTGAGAAGGTTGCGGAATCATTGGAAGTTCCATGCCGGTACCAAAATTTAGGGTGTCAGGACATTTTCCCATACTACAGCAAGCTCAAGCACGAGCAGCATTGCAGGTTTCGATCCTACAGCTGTCCTTATGCTGGTTCTGAGTGTTCAGTGACGGGTGATATTCCAACGCTTGTTGACCATCTCAAAGATGATCATAAAGTTGACATGCATGATGGGTGCACTTTCAACCATCGTTATGTGAAGTCAAATCCGCATGAGGTCGAGAATGCTACATGGATGCTTACGGTAATTTTGATAGTTATGCATTCCCTTATAGCTAAATAGTCATTGTTAATATGTATTTGATGTTACCTTTCACATATGTATTTTTCTCTAAGGCATTTTATTCCATGTATAAGAAAAGGAACTGACAATTTCACTACTTGAATTGAATCCTGTTTTCATCTGATGCTGTTTAGGTCTTCAACTGTTTCGGAAGACAGTTCTGCTTACACTTTGAGGCGTTTCAGCTCGGGATGGCACCAGTGTACATGGCGTTTCTAAGGTTTATGGGAGACGAGAACGAGGCTAAGAAGTTCAGTTACAGCTTGGAAGTTGGAGCTCACAGTCGTAAACTAACATGGCAAGGGATCCCAAGAAGCATCAGAGACAGTCACAGGAAAGTCCGAGATAGTCAAGACGGACTCATAATCCCTAGAAACTTGGCTTTGTACTTCTCTGGCAGTGACAAAGAAGAGCTCAAGTTGCGAGTCACTGGACGGATTTGGAAAGAAGAATAAAGCTAATGATGATGATGATGATGATGATGATGATTATGATTCATGATGCCAATGCAAAATGGGATATAAGGAGAGAAGAAAGAGAAATAAGAGTTGATTAAATTCAAACGGATGATGTACATAACAGCCTTGAGAGAGTTTCTTGATCATATGGGATGAGTTGAAATTCGAAATTTTTTCTTCAACTTTGTTTTTTTCAGTAACTATGAGATGAAAATCATCCCATGATCGGTTGAAATATTTTGTGGTTTGCAATGTTACTATCTCTATCTTGTAATCTTGGTTTTGTTGGAAAAAATGAAGACGATCTATTTTGTTCTATTCTTCGACCAAATGGTTACTTTTTTCTAAGGTTCAGATGCATATATATATATGCATGTGCATGAGTTAATCATACAGAATGATTCATCATGTATTATCCTGAACAAAGGTTAATTTTCAAGGATAATGAAACTAACCTTGATGAATGTTTGGATTTAAGAGATTATTCAATTGTCAAAGATGATTGTCTACGTACCAAAACTGATAAATTATGAAATTCAACCAAATGATGAGACAGAATTTAGACAGTTGAATGAATGATTACAAAGATAAATTAGAAGTATGGTTGAAGAGGTCGTGCAAGACGTGAAGACAACTTAACATGTTTTTTTTTCCTACGTTGGTTATATTAAATTAGTAACAAAATTATAAGCGAATGTGTTTTTATTGTTTCCCGACTTTATCGCGGAACAGAGAAACAGAGAGACTTTCAATAATTCTAAGAAAATTAATTTCCTTTTTTCTCAAACTATCTTTTTCCAGATTTCTAAACATTTTCAGGCTCGTTTGATCTTTTTTTTCCCGACATTTATTCAAACTTTTCAGAAACAGATCCTTCCTTTGTGATTTTCTGAAGTATTTACTCTCATCATCATTTTCTTGGGTTGATTCAATGGCAGAATCAAGGTAACAATCATTCATTTCTTCGATCTTCTTTTACCCTCTTAACGATTCTCGAAATATGATCGGAAAGCTTTTCTGCAAATTGTTGTTTCAATATCGAAATTTCTCTCCATAAGCATGGTAAAATATGAATGTTAATACACATTTTTTTATATGTTTTTAACAGGTAAAAACAGAGATTGGCTGAAACAGAATCGGAACATAAGAATAAGACAAAACCCGTGTTGGCAAAAGATCTGAAGATATGTTTTGTTGCGGTGGTGCGGATGAGGAACCCGCCGGTCCGCCCGCAAACCAGTATGCAGCCCCTCCTAACAAAGCCGGAAATCCCAATTTTGGCGGTAAATTCCCTAATCTTCCTCAACCGTTCCTTGTACGTTTATGTTCTGAGTTTCACCATGAGCGTTTGCGTTTTTGCATTTCTGCGTGTGTGAATAGGTGGGAATAGAGGGGAACCGAGGAATCCGAATGCACCGAGATCAGGAGCTCCTGCAAAGGTTTTGCCCATAGAGATCCCTTCTGTTGCATTGGATGAGTTGAACAGAATGGCGGGTAACTTCGGAAACAAGGCACTGATCGGTGAAGGTTCTTATGGACGTGTCTTCTGCGGCAAGTTTAAAGGAGAAGCTGTTGCTATCAAGAAACTTGATGCTAGTTCTTCTGAAGAACCTGACTCAGATTTCACCTCACAGGTACACACATACATATTACAATAACGATTATCTTCTCTTCAAACTATAATTTGTTCAAGCTTCTTCTCTTCAAGCTATAATTTGTTCAAGCTTCTTCTCTTCAAGCTGTTTAGATTAAACTACTGTTATTTTCTAATCTAATTAATTTCTATTCAAAATGGCTAAGTTATCGGTGGTATCGCGGCTCAAACACGACCATTTTGTGGAGTTGCTGGGGTACTGCTTGGAGGCAAATAATCGCATTCTCATTTACCAGTTTGCAACTAAAGGTTCTTTACATGATGTATTACACGGTACGTAAATTTTAACTCTCACTACTCATATTTTAGTATATGGTACATGAAATATATATGGACCAATTGAATCTTTAGGGAGAAAGGGAGTGCAAGGGGCTGAGCCAGGACCGGTGCTGAACTGGAACCAAAGGGTAAAGATTGCATATGGAGCAGCCAAAGGGCTTGAGTTCCTTCACGAGAAGGTCCAGCCACCAATAGTCCATAGGGACGTGAGGTCGAGCAATGTCTTGTTGTTTGATGACTTTGTGGCCAAAATGGCTGATTTCAACTTGACCAATGCTTCCTCCGATACCGCGGCTAGGCTTCATTCTACTCGTGTTTTGGGAACATTCGGCTACCACGCTCCAGAGTATTATACCATAAACCCGTTAATTCATTTGTTTAAAACAACCTGATAGTTCTTGATAACGTAAGAGTTTTGTTGTCTTAGGTATGCAATGACAGGACAGATAACGCAGAAGAGTGATGTGTATAGTTTTGGTGTTGTGCTATTGGAGCTCTTGACAGGAAGAAAACCCGTAGATCATACCATGCCTAAAGGCCAACAAAGTCTTGTTACTTGGGTACGTACACAAATTAAAGCAAACATTTTGGAATGACTCCATATATATCATCATTATAAGTCCCCTTTTAATAACCTTTGTATTGTTGTTACAGGCAACACCGAGACTAAGTGAAGACAAAGTGAAACAATGCATAGATCCTAAGCTTAACAATGACTTTCCTCCCAAAGCAGTCGCCAAGGTCCGTTCTTCATTTTCTTCTTCAAATATCAAACGATATCTTCATTTACTTTGCTTGGTTAAAGATATTTTGATATTAGATGCATCTAGATATCATATTTTGAAAACTAGGGACATATGATTATTTGGTTTAGCTTTGTAATTTTGAAAAGTTTCTTTGCGTATGGTCGAACAGTTGGCAGCCGTGGCGGCCTTGTGTGTTCAGTATGAGGCAGATTTCCGACCAAACATGACCATCGTTGTCAAGGCACTTCAGCCTCTTCTAAACTCTAAACCGGCCGGTCCTGAGTCTACGTCCTAAACTAAACAATATACCATTTCTCTTGTTTTTGTTCATGTTGTTGTTATTATGGCTATTTTCTCCCTCTTTTCTGTTCCAAGAACTATGATTATTGGTTGTAAGATGTTGTTATTTAAGCGAATGTAACTTATATTTTTCATTTGGTTTAACACCCCTTTCGTTTTTTATTGTATCTAAGCCTTAAATCCAAGTTTGCTCTCACAATTTTGAGGAGTCAACGCAAGCAATAGCAAATTAGTTGTGAGATTTAAATAATAAAAAAAAGTAAATATATTAACCATTAAAGACTTTCAAATTTTTTACTATTCTCAATAAAAGATTTAGAGATTTATGTAGATTGTATTATACCTCTAGTTTCTTATAAGATGTTTATTTGATTTCCATCTTTCTTTAAGGTAAGTATCCATTATAAGACAACTGCCAAAACTTAGACATCTTTCTATATTCGTTCATCTGATTCCAATCTTTCTTATTTTGTTACCAAATTGTACACATTTCAATATTTTGGGGGGCTCATCTTTATTTTTATTCAATTCAGTAACCAAAACTAGAAGTTCTTTCTATCATATGCCTATCAGATAAAAAGTCCTTAAATTTAAAACTAGAAGTTCGTTTTTTTCATACTAACAATATATATCAAATAAATAAAAAACTTAATAAAGTCATAAATTTAAAATGTGAAGAAACCAATACTATAATAATTTATTATTTATCGTCAATTAGTTTTGAATTCGGAACTCGTTACCCTTCATTTGATAAAATAATTTATATAGTGAATTAATATTTTACAAAATGAAATTTAGTATAAGTTTCCATGGTCATATATCTCAAATCATTGAGTAAAAAAACAAGAGTGATGACAAATTACAACATAATGACGACACCCACACATGAAGCTGAAGTCCCAAAAACAAACCAGTAAACCACATTTCACCACCACGATTCAAAATATATAAAAAAATATGGAAAAAATGATTTTTCTTAATTGGTCCATTTGATGAAAAAAGAAAGACATTTGGATTTTTGCTATAAAAATGAAATCAGCGGCATTAAAAATAATAATAAAAAAATGGGATGGTTTTTACCAGAAAATCTCAAGAAAGTCACGTACTGTAACAGTAAAGCACATTTTAGGTTTATTTTTTTATTTTATTTTTAACTTTTTTAACAACACGTCGCCTCTTTTATACACAGCGTCTCTCTCTCTCTCTCCTCAATATAACATACTTAGCTGCGAATCTCGTCGTCATCGCCCCGACGAACCCTGTTTCGCGTCTCTTTCCCAATCCCAATCCAATTTCGATTCCTTCATTTCAGGATTCGTATAGCCGTAAATCCGTTATTGGGTTCTTCCGATTATCCACCGATAGATCTCGATCGAACGTTTTTCTCCGATTGGATTTTTGGGTGATTTCGCCGGAATTCATAATCAGACGGGAGGAGTCGCTTCTCTTCTCTTGAGTAATTTAGTCCCTTTTTGTGTTATGGAATCAATTGGTTGATGAACAAATACAAGTGTAAAACGATGCCGGGTTTAACAACACACATGAATGAGCATTACTCTTCTTCTGGGTTTTGGTCTGAGGACGACGATGGACTTACCTACGATCAGTTGGACCAGGTTCTTCTCTTCTTCCCTTTTTTCTTATCTTAGATTCCTTGATTACTTAGCTCAGATTTGATCGTTGCCTTAATGTCTGTTTTAGGTTAATCTGATTGCTTTGCTTTAGTGATATTGGATCTTAGGTTATATCTCTTCTGTGTCTAATTCATGGTTTTAAATTTCTTTACTCTGGGATGTTCATGATGCTCTATTAAACCGTGTATGCGTTCACATTTTCTTATAATTTTGATCCATTTTTGTGAGCTAGCTCAAACTTGAGACCAATTTATTTTTGAAATAATGATACAGTTCTGGAGTGAGCTGTCGTCGAAAGCTAGGCATGAGCTTCTTAGGATTGACAAGCAGACACTGTTTGAGCAAGCTCGCAAGAACATGTGCTGTTCCAGATGCCTTGGACTGTTGCTTGAAGGCTTCGCCCAGATTCTTTCTGCTGGGAGGGCCGCGTACGAAAAAAGAATGATGGGACCCTCCAAAGATAACTGTAAATCTAATGGCACTAGGAAATGTACGGTTGCGTACCAGAGCCCTCCTGTTCATCGATGGGGAGGTCTCACCACAACACGCTCGGGATGTATCACTCTTCTTGACTGCTTTTTGACTGCAAAAACTTTCAAAGGGCTTCAAAATGTAAGTTCATCAAAGGTTTCCCTATATTTGGTCGGTCCTGTTTTACCTAGCTAATCTATTAGTTCTAGCAGGTCTTTGAAAGTAACCGTGCTCGAGAGAGGGAACGTGAGTTGCTTTATCCTGATGCTTGTGGTGGCGGTGGTCGGGTATGGCTTAGTCAAGGGATTGCTGGTTTTGGTAAAGGTCATGGAACAAGAGAAACATGTAATTTGCATACCACGAGGCTCTCTTGTGATACATTAGTGGATTTTTGGTCTGCACTTGAAGAGCATAGTCGACAGTCACTTTTGAGAATGAAAGAAGAGGATTTTGTGGAAAGACTAACTTACAGGTTTGTTATTTGCTGATTCGGTATTCTTGGATTTTCTGTCACAAGATTAGTTGAGAAAGTTTTTGGATATGATCTTTTTTCTCCTACTAGGCTGTAGTGTGTATTATGAACTCTTACTACTTAAGCTAGTATATTTAAAATTGAATAATGATTAGGGATTCTGTATTTTCGATTTTGGGGATATGCCTATCAAGTCATTGCATTACTTAGTTGTTATGTTCTCCTTCTCTTCTCTTCGTTGTCTTGTTACTTTTTCTCCTTTCCTTATAACTAGTTAACATTTCAAACTACAGATTCGACTGCAAGAAGTTTTGTAGAGACTGCCGAAGAAATGTCATTCGGGAGTTTAAAGAACTTAAGGAACTTAAACGAATACAGAGAGATCCAAGATGTACCGACTGGTTTTGTGTTGCCGATACAGCCTTTCAGTATGAGGTCTTTTATCTTTTTTAACCTTTTCTTCTTACTTTGTAGATTCCTATATTCTATACGACAAGATCACTGGTTTTCAAGAGTAAATTTATCAATATACCTTAGAGGCTTATATTGCAAGGTAGAATCAAAAGTGTAATTGCAATTTCTCAGGTGGACATTGATTCTGTCCGAGCAGATTGGAGTCAATATTTTACAGAGAATGCTGGATATCATCATTTCGAGTGGGCTATTGGAACAGGAGAAGGCGAATCTGATATCCTCGAGTTCAAATATGTAGGCAATGATCGGAGTGCCCGAGTCAATGGCCTAGACCTTCGTGGATTACATGAATGCTACATTACTCTTAGGGCATTTAAAAAAAATGGCCGCCCCTCAGAAATATCTGTCAAAGCCCATGCATTGAGAGGCCAACAGTGCGTTCACTCCAGGCTTGTGGTTGGGGATGGCTTTGTTTCAATTAAAAGAGGGGAATGCATTCGAATGTTTTTTGAGCATGCTGAAGAGGCTGAGGAAGAAGAGGTAAATTGAAGATTTATAAGCTTTGTGACTGAAAAGCGTTCAGATATTTACAGTTTTGCAGATATGATATCTCCTTGCTGAAATATAATTATTTTGTTTCCAATGCTTCTATAAGGATGAAGTCCTGATAGACAAAGATGGAAATGAACTTGATGGTGAGTGCTTGCGTCCACAAAAGCATGCTAAGAGTCCAGAACTTGCTCGAGAGTTTCTTCTAGATGCTGCAACGGTTATTTTCAAGGAACAGGTTTGTTATAGATTCCTCCTCTAAGTTCACCTTCCATTCATTGTTATTTTGGGCTTTATTAAGGTGTATTCATTTCTATCTATTCATAATAATATCTTAGGTTGAAAAGGCATTTAGGGATGGTACAGCCCGTCAAAATGCACACAGTATATTTGTCTGCCTTTCATCGGAACTGTTAGAGCAACGTGTTCATATTGCCTGCAAAGAAATTGTTACCTTGGAGAAGCAGGTTTGGTCGCCATCTTGATTGGATTATTTTTGACAATCTATGCAATTTAACAAGACATTTACACTTTTATCTGTCCAACAACTTCATCATCTCAACACTTGCAGAACAAACTTCTCGAGGAAGAAGAGAAAGAAAAGCGTGAAGAAGAGGAGCGAAAAGAAAGGAAACGAATTAAAGAAAGGGAGAAAAAACTTCGTAGAAAGGAGAGATTGAAGGAAAAAGAACGCGAAAAAGAGCAGAAGAATCCAAAATTTAGTGATAAAGCAATACTGCCAATTATGTCAAGGGAAGAAGAAGGCTCTCGAAATCTTGATGAGGACACTAACAATACCATAAGATGCGAGGAGTCCGGAATTGAAAATGGAGATGTAGATTTGTCTTCACCTGGTTCTCCTGATGATCAAGATGAAGAGTGTTTGGATGGTTGCATTTCTCCAAGAGTTGAAACCCACTCTTGTGATAGCACTGATAAGGAGATTATAGATCATGAAGATGAAAACGGCTGCTTTACACCAAGACCTGCTCATAAGACGGCGAGATTATGGAAAGAGGTTCAGACTGATCATTCTTTGAGGTTGTCAGAAAAACGCAGATTTACAGAGAAAACTTCTTTTGTCAGTAGTTCTGAGGCAGGATACTGTAATGATAGATTAGAAATGTCTTCGGGACACTTCAATGGCTCAGATAAAAATGTGAGAGTGAAAGCTTCGAAAGCTGGTGGTAGCCCAAATAGCAGTAGGTCTCATGAGGAGTTTCAGTGTTCAGATGGCAGGACTGGTGAGAGGTATGATTACCATTCTTGCAGTTGCAAACCCATTAATGGTTACCGGGAAAAGGTAGAGTCTAATACATCTGCAACCAGAGGCATGCGAGAACCGAAATCAGTATTCAAATCTGACTCTGATCTGGATGTCTCCAAGCTTAACCGAGCCAATAGGTATACTCAATCAGGCTATAGACGAGAGATAAGAAGCAAAATGAATAATAGTCGAAACGCTTGTAAGATGGATCCAGTAAATGTGAGAAAGGTCTTGGACTCTGTGGAGCCGAAGCATTCACGAAACAGCTCAACCTCTGACGTATTATCACTTACAACATACAAAGCAGAAGAGATTAAAGATGTAAGTCCCACTGTGAAGCCAGCTGGCACACCGTCTCTATGCAAGGCTACAGATAAGTTGGGAAATGGGAGTTTTAATAATTCGACGGAGGTAGACAAGAAGATGGAAGTTCACATAACACTGAAGAATGATTACCTGTACTCGAAAGATCCTATGATGAGTAGAAGTTCTAGTTCAAACAATGGAAACATCGAATCCTCCTCGATGTCTGATTCCGAAGTTGCCAGTCAGCAATCTGAAGGAAGAGAGAATCTAGTGGATACTCAGAACGATATGCCCGACTGTCACGAGAAGATGGTAGAGAAAGTGACAGAGATGAGTATGGATGAAAGAGATGTTTTAAAGATTAAGAATATATCTAACCTTCCAGCAGACAACGGGGAAAGTAAATTATCAGGAACTCCTTTTATGGTTCCTAGCCAAAACATGGAAAATATGGTACCAGGTCTTAATACTGGTTCCTACCTGTCCCAGCCACAAAACATGATACTCCCCCAGATGCTTAACCAGAGTATACCATTGCCAGTCTTCCAGGCTCCTTCAACAATGGGTTACTATCATCAAGCTCCAGTCTCTTGGTCTTCAGCTTCAACCAACGGATTAATGCAATTCCCTCATCCTAACCACTATGTATACACTGGTCCCCTTGGATACAGTCTGAATGGAGAGTCTCCTTTATGCATGCAGTACGGGACCCCATTGAACCATTCAGCAGCTCCTTTCTTCAATTCCGGGCCAGTTCCAATTTTCCATCCGTTTGCTGAAACCAACACAATGAACACTGTTGACCAAGCTCAACCTCTTGAGCCATTGGAACACAGTTTTTTGAAGGAAGCAAATGAGAGGAGATTTAACGAAATGCCTTTAATGGAAACTCCAAGGAAAAGATGTCCACAAACTGATAGTGATGAGAACTTCTCCTTGTTCCACTTTGGTGGCCCGGTTGCTCTGTCCACAGGAAGTAAAGCGAATCCTGCTCGATCCAAAGATGGGATTTTGGAGGATTTCTCGTTGCAGTTCTCAGGAGATCATGTTTTTGGTGATCCAACCGGCAATAGCAAGAAGGAGAAAGAGAACACAGTTGGTGAAGAGTACAACTTGTTTGCGACAAGTAACAGTTTGAGGTTTTCTATCTTCTAAAGTTTTTTTATACAATTTCTTGGATTGTTTGGCGTCATGGAGAACGCAGTAAAATACCTTTGGTTGTTTTATTTCATGTAAAGATCTCTTCATATTTTAAAGGTTTTGTTTTACTCAGAATGAATAATTTCTCCATTGTTGGCTGTATATTTCATCACAACACAACAGGCAAAAATATAATCTCATACAACAGATGTTCTCTTGACATAATCTACTATTGTTTAGAGGATTTCAGAACAGCGAGATAAAGGCCTTGCTCATCAACAAACTGGGTTAGCTCAAATGAATGCTTCTCAGCAACATTACTCAATGTGGACTCATCAGGTAAATCAGAGACGACCACATCTGAAAACTCTTTCCTTTGCTGCTCCAAGCCTAGTCTACCTTGCGGGTGACTGATTACTACTCTTGCACCTGTCACAAGCATTAGACTAGTGTTAGCAACTAAGACTCCAACAAGTGTTAGCCTGAGACATAGTGAGTGAAGAAAAGTCAGAACATAGTACCTGAGGAACAACGTTGAGAGAGTGTCTTGAACAGTTCGTCGAGGTCAAAAGGCAAAGCTGGAAGAAAGTAGAGAAACACAGCGTCTAATGGAGACCATTTCTCCGGGACATAGATCATTTCTCCTTGCCAACATTTGACTTTGTCGTACTTCTCTTTGATACAGGCTAACGTAAAAAGGGAGTCATGGACAATGAGCAAAAGCTGAGAAGGTGAAGATTCTACCAAACGATCAACGAATGTTTCGGAGCTAATTGAAACCAAAACCCTCGAAGATTCGGATAATTCTCCAGCCTTTATGATCCTCTCAATCTTCTGAGTATGTTCAGTGGAGTCAATTTCCATAGATTCGAGAAAGGACCAATCTTTCTCATGGAAATCGACTACGGAGACTGTTCCCTCTGGAGGAGAGCTTGAAGAAACACAAAACGCTCTGTAACGAGAGACATTAGACTGAGAGAATGAGAGATGTTGAGGTGAAAATAAGTGACTTTGAAGACGATTTAACTTCTTTGGTTGCAAAGAGAGACGACGCGAAGAATCGAAAGCAACGAGAGAAGGTAAAAGGGCAGAAGAAGAAGATGGAAACGAAAGGGAGAACATTGATAAAACTGCAGCTTCTGTGCTAAATCGAAGAAGAAGAAGATAGTAGTGTGAATTTTGTAGGGCATCTCAATTTGGGAAGACGATGACGATGACGTAGTGTCTTTATTTGGGCCAGAATAAGAAAGCCCATAAGGCCCAGTAGTTTATTAGTTGTAAGCTTCAGTTATGGCGTAGCAACGGTGGAGAAGGAACATTCTCGGAGAGAAGAGAGACGGTGATCGGAGAGAAAGAGAGGATGGGAACGAGACAAGTATACGAAGAGAAGCTTCGGCGTGGGAATCTTGATTATGATCCGACTATGAATCCTGGTCTTGGTTCTGCTCGGTGTCCTCGTTGTCTTTCTCTCTTAAACCCTAATTCAGTGAGTTGCCAAAGTTTCTTCTACAGTGTTTTGTGGTTTTGTGTCAGAAGCGTCTGAGACTCATGTTCTTGTGTTTAATAATTTCTCAGGAGAAAGGAGAGTGGACGATAACTCCAGTTTTACACGATGCTGCTGCAGTGGTCAGTTTTCGCATTTCTATCTCATTCATCTCTTTGAAATTCTCTTCAGTCTCCGTTTCAATTATGTGTTATGGGATTACTTTATATGCACGGATACTTGTTTTGGACTCCTAGTTGGGTAATTGGTTTGTTGGCAATCAGCTGAATTTAGTTGCAATTATATTGCGAATGAGAATTTGAATTCTAGCTTAGGGTATTGTGTTGTGATTTTTGGTTTCCTCTGTTGGTCATGTAAAGGTTTAACCTTTTTTTCATTGACTTCTGAAATAGCCTTTTCCAGGTTAATGTTAATTTGGTCTATTGCGATGTTTGTGTTTTAGCTTTTTCATTTGAAATGATTTGTGTTGGCTGTTGGGTGCAGAGCATCCATCATATTCTCCAATTATCCTTCCGTTCACAGATTTGTTGTGTTTTGACTTTTGACTTAGTATTTTGGTTGGGAATTATTTTTTGGTTGGGAATACCATGATGTGTATTGGCTTTTTGGATAGCATGGAAATCGATTTATCTTGCTGTGCATTTAGCTATACTACTCTGTTTCTAACTAGGTGTCTCCTGTGCTATAGGCTGGTTCTGGTATTGGTGGCTTGCTTAGTGCCGTCCATGCTTTCAATACAGGTATCACATGATTCTCTTGTCGTCAAATACTTATCATTTCTACAGTGGATCTTATCTCTTTGGGTTTTCAGGGATCCCCTATCTTCAAAATCGGTTTTCCGGGTCAAAGCGGCTTTCCTTTCTTGTGGGGGTATGTATTTTCTCTTGCCTTACCTACTAGTTCTGGAATTCTTCCTGTTTCCTCTTTTCTGTTGACATTACCTTGTATGAATTTTATGTACTTCTCAATTATTGCTTTTCCTTATAGGTTCCATTGCTTCTAGTATATTCAGGTGTAGGGGCTGCTTTTGGAGGTAACCTAATCGTTTTTGGCTCACTCGCTTCTCTTGTGCCTGAATATTTGTTTCGTATATATCCTGCGTTAGTGATTAACTGTCTGTGATTTGTCCTGAATTTTTGTGAATGGCCTTCTCATTGTGTTTTGAACCTCTTTATTTTGTGTTTTGAACTTATGTAGTTCTGTTAGCATCTTTTGTACTTGTAGCTTTTTAATGCAAGAAAGTTTACAAGCCGCGATAAGTTTTCCAATAGTATGGTTAGAATACGAATCAAGGTGTGCTGCACAGTGTAGAATTGCAACTTTTACCTTTAGGTGAATTACTTACATTAATGGTTTACCATCAAGAGAATTGGCTTTCCTCTTATCTGTTTAAAACTTTCAAATGCCAGGTGGTAGTGGGTATGTTAGTAGCTTTGTGCACGTAGTCTTTTGTTTGATGTACCTGGTATATATGTAGATACATCTGTATGTTTACTTTGAAGAAAGCACCTGAACTTTTGTTTGTGTACAATGCTTGCTAGGTTATGCACTTCCAAAGTTTGCTCAGCTGACAGTTACCTCGTATTATGCATCTTCAAGTGCTTCACATTATGGAATTTCTATGCTAACCCGGCGTATCGAAGAAGCTCATCTCTCTCGAACTCAGAAAGAAGAGGTAAAATGAAGTCATGCACAGATAAATGAGAATCTATTCCACTCCTCTAGCTGAGCCAGCTTATTTCACGATCTCTTCTTCTATTTTGTTTTCTCGGTTACCTTTCCAAGTCACATTCTTGAGAACCACATCTATAATGTTAATTTCTCAACATAGTTATACCAAATATAATGTCTTTTAGGTCCTCTCTACTGATAATGCCATGGTATTTGATTCTTGAATATATTATACTGCTTACACAATATCCTCCTGATCTATTTTACAAGCAGTCATGGAACTACATGAACCATGTCTTCTCAATGGCTACCTTTTCATATGAATCCATTGCTATGACTTTTGATATGTTTGTCTTGAATTCTGACAACAAGATCGGAGATTCTGAGTGATGGTAGCAATGGTAGCAAGCAAGTAGATGTTGAAAATTAGTTGTGTAAGAAGCCATAGTCCCAACTCCCAAGGATTGAACCACATGGTCTATAGGGTCGGTGGAACTTTATATATGTAGCTTTGGTCACAAAAATGAGACCGTTTTGGCAGGTTGCACTGTTGTGTAAATGAGATTGAGTGAGTTTTATTTCTTAAGGGGTTTGAGATGTGTACTGTTCGAACTATCATCCTCAAGTTGCAACTTTCCTAGGGTTGTGGGCCGATGTTCCTTAAATTCCACTAGTCCCTTTTACATATCTAAAAAAAAACAAGAGAGCAGAGAAAGTGGTCCTAAGGTTATATAATGTGTATGCTCTTCACACGTCTTTATTATGTGCTTCTTTTATCATGTTGTTCATCACATGCTTCCTTCTCCATTGCATTAACTAGTGGGTCCTTTTATAGCTGCTCTTGATGTTAACTCTTTGACAGCATTCATTCACTGAGTATCCTTAAATTTTCCATAATTTGATAAAACCATCACGTAATTCTCAAAGGTACTGTGCTCTCTGGTTTAACCTCTGCAGTTTGTATCCAAATAACTGTTCCAAGGAGGGCAGATATGTCTTCTTCTTCTTTTTCGTTTGGTTTTTTGTTCCCATGTGATTTTGATATGCATCCTTATTGCAATAGTTTGTTGCATAAGACTTGTCTAGAAAACCTTATCTCTCATCCTTTTGATTGACAGGCTGAGTTTGCACCGTTTGGTCCTTCCCCGTAATATAGACAGCGACTGTCCTGTTCCGCGACTAAAGACTTAAGGTCAGAAGTTTTGCAATGTCACTTTCTGCAACCTGTTATCACAATAATGTGCTGAGATTTGTTTGAAAGCTTTAGGATAATATTAAGACGTACTCCTTGCATAATGTTAGTTGATTAGGTACACATTAGCAATCATGCTACAACGTTTCACGACATATATAACTAGAGAAGGAAAAGTATTCCTTCTGTTCAATCTCAGTACTTATAACCTGCATACTTTTACCTCAAGAGTATCCAAAGTTGTTCTTTTGGAATTATAGACTTGATAGAGTAAGATTAGCTGTCGTTTAACTTTTATATATTGGTTAGTATCACAGCTGGTAATTCTAAAGCAAATAGGCTTTATATATCTGTAACCATCTTGAGTTCTTATTGTAGTATATTTGTAGTGTGAGGCAATGCCACATATATATGTGATTGAAGTCTTGCCAAAACTGGAAAAGTCAAGCATTTGAATATCTTGGTCTATGCCGAAAGTCGTAGCTATATAAATATGGTTGTCTTTAATGTTTGGTTAGTGTTAAGACATTGAAGGTCATATGTTAGGTACGAGGATTGATATCATTGCTTCTTCTGAGATATACGATTGTGATTCTTGTAGGCCTTGGGGCATATGGACTTCATTCAAAGTCTGTTCACTGGAGGCAATAAGAAGAAACATGGTCATGTGCCGTGGCTTGTAACCAGTATTTTTATTTTCTTATTATATTTTGAGCATTGTGGTATATGGGGAGAGAGAGAGAGAGATGAACAAGGAAATATGGTAGACAGCTTGTAGTTGATGATTCTCTTTGAACTGCCCAAAAAAAGGTTAGAAAAGAAACTAAAGAAGAAAGCTTTTGAGGAAAGGCTTTAGCTTTAGGTTCTGTGTGTTGAGAAAGATGTGAAAGCTCTATCTTTGGCTAACTCTACACTTGTAATCATGGACCACTTTCACTTCTCAACTCTCTCTCTCTCTCTCCCCTTTTGTCTTGTCCATTGTCTTCAGTGATCCCCACAGTCACCGAATCATCATCAACATCTGCATTTACCCATCCTTCGTTGCCTCTTGATTCGGTAAAAGACCGTTTTAATTAGACAGAGACCCTAAGCATTTTGTATCTAAAGAGTCTTCTGGGGTTTTTAATGGTTAAGACTTTAAATATCTCGACTGCAACAACAGAGAGAAAGTACGTGTGACTTCCATGGCCCTTAAATTAATGTTCCTCTTTCTCTGAAAGTTATAGAGAGTCTTGAAGGAAGCCATAACAGAACTCACAAATGAACAGATGAAATCAAACAAAAAAAACGATAATTATATCATTCACATTCACACACACGTGAGAGGAAATTAAACGGATGAACGAATTTTACTAATTAACCAAAATATTATTCCCTTTATTAATATAAACTCAGAATGTGAAAACCTCAAAAAGGTTCAAGATGATCTACACACCAAACCGGTTCTCGTTTTCTTTTTCTTTTTTTCAGTCTCCAACACTCTCAAAAGAATTGGCTTCACCGATCAGCGAGTCTCATATATCACAGCAATGATGGATGATAAAAAAATAAAATAAAAGAAGTCAGAGATGAAGATCGAGACTCACATGATCTTGCACATTGGGTTTCATCAATCTGTACGGCCAGTTATTAGGCTCCTTATTAGTCTCTTGCTCATGCGACCTAAACGCTGAAGCTGGTGAAGATGAGTAAACGCCTTGAATAGTATTTGTTGACGTGGAAGGCGGTACACGCCACAAACCTAAAGGACTTCCGTTGATTGTCGGTGGGTTAGAAGAAGGAGGAGCAAGAGTATTCCTTGAGTAGTACGACGGCGTTTGATGTCCCCCTCCGCCGTAGTATGATCTAGCTTCCGTCGTCCAAGACGGATAGTGACGGTGGTGGTGGTTGTTGAGGAAGCCGTAGATGTGGTGAGGGTCATGAGGCTGATGATGATGAAGGTATGATGTCATGGAACCGCGTTTGGCGTGTTGACGTTCACGTTTGTGAGCGTTTTGATGTCCACCTAGGGCTTGAGAAGTTGGGAAGTTTCTGAAGCAGTAGTGACACTCGAATCTCCTGTTGTTGTTGTTATCTTTGTCTTTGTCCTTATCTTTTTCTTTGTCTTTGTCCTTGATATTCTCAGAGCTCTCATCGTTCTTGGTAGTGGTTTGATGATCAGAAGGTTCTGCGGATAAGTTGTCGGAGTTATCACCGACGAGCTCTTGGCCGAAGAGACGAATAATGGCGGCTTTTTCTTTGGGAGGAGTACGGCGGATGAAAGGAAGCTGAGAGAAGGATTCAACGTTGACGTTCATGAAATCGTGAGTTTCTCTTCGTCCGTTGGTTTCGTCCATGGAAGAGAGAGATCAGGGAGAGTGAGTTTGAGAAGAATGAGGTTGACTGTTTCAGAGACAGAAAGACAAGAGATGAGGTTTTGCATTAATTTAAAGAGAGGTTCCCAAATTCTTTTTAAGGTAAATACATAATTGCTATTTAACCCCTGCAGCATGGCCGCGTGCGTGATTTTACGTTTATCCACCTATATATATATAGCTAAAGAATGATCCACATTTCACTTGTACATATTTTTCAAAATAAATAAATCTACTTCTTCATTAGTTTTTTTATGATCTCAATTTTTTCATTAGTATATTAGATTTTTCCTTTTGAAAATCAAACCTCATAGAATTTTAAAATTGACTCCATGGTGCATGTTTATATTTTATTTTTTTCGTTAGTTCATGTTTATATAAACCTGCAATTATGGTTGGAAAAAAAAAAAAACTAATTAGCGTATGGAAGCATAGGAGACGTAAATATGGGGTATATATGGAAGCATAGTACTATACTATATGATTACAGATTTATCTTGTGTTTAAATTGTAGCTTACTATGAATCTATACCGTGTGTCGCGGTAGGTAAAAATAGCCGGATAAAATCAATCAATATATAGGGAGACCTCTAATCTACATTCACTTCCCCTACGCAATATATCTCTCATTAGACATACATATACAAATATCCATCTCATCAAAAACAAACCCATCAATCCTCCTTTTTCAAAGTTATCTCCTTTTTAGTTAGTTGTTTCTTAAAGTGATTCCTGCAAATGTTGAAACTAAGACAAAAAGCTTACCAAATTGGTCGTAAGCAGATGAAATGGGGTCACAGTGAGTAATGAGATGAACTAAAAACAGTGAGAGTTTGTAGGTAAGAGATCATTAGCAAGGTGAAGTTAGGTGTGTACTCTTTAACATCACGGACCTATTTGGTTATTATGTCTACGTATAAGTACATGGATTTTACTACTAATAGAGAGAGAGAGAAATAGAAAGACCTAATTAAAGAGACTTCTTCTCTCTCAAGGACCATACTTTTAGTCTCTTGGATGTTTTGTCTCTTTGATGCAAAGATAATCTTACAGAGAGAGAGAGGTGGTCCATGTTCATGATCATTAATGATGCTCATAATCGACTAGTTGACATGTCATCACCAGATAGTTAACCAATTTAAAAGATTGAACCTTAATCGATGAGATCACATCATCTTATCAATATGTATGTAATCTGTTAATACTTATCAACTCGGATCGATCATATACACGTCTTCTTCAAATGAACTATATATATATATGTATTCTCTTTTTGTTCGTCTACACTAAATTTTTTGATATTTTGTAAGAATAATTAAATTTTAAATCCCATTAATTTTGATTATATATATTCCCTGATTATGTCACACAAATAATGTATATGTTGCTAATGTCAAGCTGGAATAAGGACTATAAAACTCATTAATCCATAAATTAATCTGACCTTTTTCATTTCTTTGACGACTCCCAAATTCCCAATTAAGTATGACGTTCAGTTAGTTGTTTTGAGCGGTAAAAATTTTCTCCTGTACAATGGTTGGAATCAAATTACTAAACAGTCTAAACTAATCCTACGAAAACTAAGATCTTGTAAACTAATGCTGATTGCTTACTATACACAGTATTCAAAGTTTTCATTTAGTACGTATCGAATCATCTCTTATCGTTCTATATACTCCAATATGGATCATCCATTTGTGGATAGATAAACTATTCCTTTTTTTTTGGTCAACAGATAAACTATTCTCTTATAAAAGTATTGTTATTTATAATTTTTAAATTAAATTATGTAAGCAAAACAATTTCTTTTTTTCTCCAAATTTTTTTCAGACGGATTCCCTTTAAAATCCAACTGTTGTAAGTGACTTCCTCACATATAGTATGAATTTACCGATTCACATAACATGTGTGAGGTATATATGAGTAATCAAAAGCTTATTGTAAGAAAGGGAAGTAAATTCAACTATGGTAATAATGTCCATACGAATGCTGGTCCCAAAGTACATTAATTTACATACATAATTTTGCAGATTTTGGACTTCACATGACGAGTCCACGTCTCTTTTATTTTTCCACAAACAATAAACTCTGTTTAAACCTACACATGCGATTTAACATTTAAACTCATCAGAGAGCCTTGGCATGCAAATATGAAAGTTTTAACTGTTATTAAAATTATATAGTTAATGAGAATGTTTTTTTGTATTCCTCTAATATTTTAGAAAAATATTTAAGGGAAATTGATGAGAATGCTTAATATCGGACTTTCTACAACCAAATTTTGTCAAATCTCTTAGATCATACTACGTAGTCTTTTTAGGTTATATATCAGAACTTTTTTGATTAAAAAGACGAAATCTATATAAAATCTCGGACTCTGATTTTTTTTTGTCTAAAGCTAAGTCCTAACCAGTGTAACATACTTGTGTCATAATATAATACTTTTAAATCTCATAAAAAAGGGAAGAAAAAAAAAACATATTGTAAATGCATATCTAAAAACATGGTTACAAAGAAAAGTAAAACAAATCTAAAAAAAATGTAATTGGGTCCCATGAATGGCACTTGAACCCCACAAAAAAACATGCACTTAAAAGCCCACAAATCTCCCAAACCCTAACAGCAACTCTTCATTGAATCATGCAATTGCAAACCTCTTTGCTTTGCCATTAAAGTCACAGTCATATGCTCAGAGATTTAATGGCTTTTGTTGAGGGGACCATATCTCTCACTTTCTTGCCCTCACATCCATTTCTTGGATTCAACTCCTCCACTCTTATATACACATATGTATGCAAATTCCCTCCTTGTTTATTTTTCTGAAAAGAAATATGATGAAATGTTTGGGCCAGTAATAAATAATAAAGATAATAAATATGAAAGATGAGAAAAAAGAGTCTAGATTTTGAGGGACAAGCATATCTTGTCCTTTTCGTTATATGTGACCTCACAATGTTCAGCTATATACAAGGACCGAACTTCAAAGTAATATAGAAAATAAATGGTGAAAGATATTTTATTTTAAGTAGAAGAAAACAGAAAATAAGAATGAGAGGAACCCCAAAATTAAAAGCTATAGAACAAATGCAAGTGGAGTTAAAAACAACATGAAGAGCTCACCGGTCTCTTTCAGTTTTAAACAATCTACTCTTAACTCTCCATCACTTCATCGAACTCATGACCAAACTCATGATTAATTCTTTTATATACAATAATGATAAGATCAATTAATATCTCACGGTGTGATGATCTTCATTACTATTATTAGTTTTTTTTTTTTTGGATGATCTACATTATGCATTACAAGTAGATGAAATTTTTTACTAGTAGTGAAAAAACAAGTTTGCGTTTAACCTACTCTATTTTTTTACCAAGAGGCAAGAGGTATAGCTTTCTAATAGATTTAGTGGATATAAAAAACACAAAACTATGTATATGAACAAACAAAGGAGTTCAAAACTAACCACCAATGTTCTACAAACCGGCATCAACAGACCCTATATTTCTAAATTCGATACAAGAAATTGTTTAGTTACATGAGTCATTGTTTGACATTTATACATAGTCGTTAATTTTAGAACGTGTCAGAGAGTCTGATAAAAAGTATATGAAAAAAATTTACCATGAAAGGGAGAGAGTTGAAAATAAGCATTAAGAAAGAAAAAAACATGATTGAATGAGTAAGAGAAATTTATAGGTGGTGACAACAACATATGAAGAGAATGGGCTCGATTTCAACCGTATATAAGTCAATGTAAAAGGATAAACATACATACAAATGTGAAATGTGTATTATTATAGCTTTTGGTGGGTTTGTGATTATCATTATTGTCTGAAACTGATATGGGTCTTGTTTCTTTTAAATGGACCACCATTTATGAATATTCCTATACATATATGTGTGTGTGTATTATGAGAGCATCTTTTCAGATGATGGTTTAACAATGTATGTGGGGAACTTTCTCTAGATTATGTGATATGTCTCCGGCCCTATTGTCAATTTGCTTTCTTTTTATAATATGATTTTTATATATTAATATTTGAACCCTCGTGCATGGGAAATGAGTCAATTACACATATATTTATATCATTTTTTTGTCAACCATGATATCTTAAGTAATACTTATATCATTTTGTTGCTCTCAATAACACATTCATATACTACTAAGGATTTTTTAACAATATATTTTGATAATTATAGAAACCTAAAACCAGTTTTATAATATTGTCCTACAGTGGTTACGTCGGTAGCTATACTAGTTGAGTTTGGAAAGCTCTTGAGAGAGAACCTGACCAGATCTTGAGTTCGAATCCTACAGGAGATGGTTAATTTACATATCATGATCTCTACCCAAAAAAAAAAGTAAAGACTAAAAACTTGGAACTCTTATTTGTAAACACCAATTGTTGGTGATTACATAAAACACATCTCCTGTAGGATTCCAAACACATCTCCTGTAGGATTTCAAACACATCCAAAAAAGTATAGACTAAAAACTTGGAACTCTTATTACTACTAGGCTTTTTGGATGGGTCGAAAAATCTTAAATTGGCCTTTTGTGACGGCCCATGTGTTTGAACCTTTCGTTGTTTATCCACAAAGCTATGATTATTGATCTGAGAGAGATTGTACAACTACTACAATCAATTTGGTTAATCGTATGTAAGTAACTAGAGCTGGTTTTCTGGTATCATCAATAAGCGAAGGAAAAAATCGTACAACTAGAAATAACCAATTACTTTCATCGGAATTGAAAAAAGACATCAATAAATTTCATATGCAATATAATTTGGCAATTTGCAAAATCTACATTTTTTATACTAGAGTAGTAACATGGTTTAACTTCAGTAGTTTATAGAACGGGGACAAAATCGGATCTTGGGGGTCTCGGAGGAACAATCTTCACCTTTAGGGGTTTATTCGAGACTTTCTTTAACTGTTGGGGCTTTTGTGAAATAACCTTCAATTTCCGTGGCTTCGTTGGAATATCTTTCGATATCGGCGGAGGTTTTCTGAGCCTCAACACCATCCCCGTCCTCTCTCCACCGGCGACGGAAGAACCCTTCTTCTCATCTCCGGTCAAAAACGGATGCAACAGCAACTCCGAAGCTGATCCTCTCTCCTCAGGTTTTCTTGAGAAACACTTCTCCAAAAACAGCCTTGCATCACACGGCAGAGTCTCTGGAATCTCTGGTGCCTTTTGATTCAAAAGAAGAGACTTAACATCTTTCTCAAACCCTAACCATGGCCGCTTACCGGTATACATCTTCAACACAATGCAACCAAGTGACCACAAATCTAGGGTTTTCTCAACGGTGGTGCCGTCGCTGACTGACTCAGGAGACATGTAGATAGACGTTCCCACCCACGGTTCATCGACTCTCCAACAACCAGATTTGTCTCCGGCCCTTGTCGATATTCCGAAATCCGAAATCTTCAACTCGTAAGAACAATTCCACGTATCTTTATCGTAAAGAGGAAAAAGAAGGATATTGTCCGGTTTAAGATCACAATGAACATAACCATGATTATGAATCGAGACCAATCCTTGTAGAATCATACGAGTGAAGTCTTTAATAACAGAATCCGACAACTTCGTTCGGTTTCTTTTGATGAAATTAGTTAGAGTACCAGCAGCTGCATACTCCATTGACATCATGTAAACTTTTTTTCCATTGCAATCAATTCCTTGAACAAGAGAGTTCCCACACAATTGCACGATACAAGGACATCCTCTGAGTTCCGACAGAATTCGAAACTCTTGGTCTATAGAACCGTAGTTCTCAGAGTCCATGATCTTCACTGCGTTGTAGAGCAACGATCCGTCGTTTTGTTTGTGGCTGAAGAGCTCGACGGAGCCGTAAGTACCCTTTCCCAAAACCTTCACGAATTCCATCTCCGGCGACATCTTTTGCGATTGATTGTCTCTGATCACTCTCTCTCGCGTGATCTGTATGTTCTTCGTTTCACTATTCTCAATTGAAAGATGATAATCTCAAACTCCCGAAATTTATTTGCTCTGATCAATCTCTCTGGTTACTTTGTTATCTAACTCCTTTTTTTTTTTTTTTTTTTTTTT
>Ga0041059_1000528_pt1 | contig 29196 bp, 17 predicted proteins | sample AraColnosormetaG_FD_56232 | JGI IMG/M metagenome (GOLD analysis project Ga0041059, IMG submission 56232) | Arabidopsis roots microbial communities from North Carolina, USA - Col MF nosort | ecosystem: Host-associated > Plants > Roots > Unclassified | place: USA: North Carolina | collected... | reverse complement strand
CACCAGTTTCGATCCAAGATCAAAGAAAAAAAAAAGAAAAAAAAAGAAAAAATCAAAGGTCAGTTTCGATCCAAGATCAAAGAAAAAAAAAAGAAAAAAGAAAAAAATTAAAAAACTTTTGTATGTACGTAAAGGGGAACTCGAACCCAGGTGAATAGAAAAGTCAGGCAACGTTAAACCACTCGACTTAGACACCATTTTTAATTTTTTGAAAAGATATCTTATATATATACGCAAAAACCATGGTTAAAGTTTTAACCACAGTTAGTGTTTACGTTAGCAATGTTAACAGGCGTTAACTCGGGAATGTTATTTTATCAATTTTTATTAAATGAAGGTTTTAAAAGGCAATCAAAATTAAGTTAGGTATTTTTATTCCAAATTTAATACTAGAGGTATTAAACGGCCAAATTTCAAATAGATCGCGGTTTTTTCGAGTTTTTTCCCTTTTGCATAATAAAAAAGAAATTATAGTGGATATGCATAAAAGAATGAAGAATTAAGTATCTATGCATGCATTTTTCTTAATTGGGTGGGTAAGAGAGAGAGTAATGTTTTTAGAATTTTGCCCTTGTCAAAGAGAAAGAGTTGAAAATGAAAGAGAAGAAAAAAAAAAGAAGAAGTTCAACGTTTATGATAACTCATAAGTTACCGGTGATAAACAAATTAGCATGATAAATAAAAAAACTAATGCATAAATTAACATGTTACGAGAATAGATAATTGTTAATCTATTAGTTACCGATTGTTAACATGATATATATAAAAAAAAACTGGTTATGTATAATAGTTATCTATAATAGCATACAATTTACCACTTTAAAAGACATGTTAGGGTGATAACTAAATTGTTAATGTAAAAAAACAATAATAATTAAATTATCAAAATAAATAAATATGTTATTATATAATATATATTATATAATACAAGATTTAACACGAGAAACATGTTTTTGACGTAAAATGAATAGTGCTTTCACGTTGTTACTGTTTTTAAAGACATGTTTATCATACTAATCAAATAATTAACTACCTAAACTTGTTACCGCCAAAACTCATCTTTTATTGTTGCATATAAATATTTTATCTTAGTATTTTTCTTGTTAACATGTATATGTGACGAAGGGTATTTTTGGCATTACTATGAGTCAGATGAAAGAGAACTAAATAACAAATCTTCATGGTTATATTCTTTATTTTTCATTCTTCTGAGCATATCAATTAAATTGACCCTAATAAAAATACACATGAATCTTTATTAGACAAATAAACTAGTTTTCACCTGTTTTTTTGCGTAATACATTAATTTTTTTTATTTTCTCAATATAAAACTATCAATCATCAGTATTTAATTGAATAAGAGAAACAACTCAAACAAGTATTAACCAACAATTAATGGTTTCTTACCAACGGCAACAAGTCATTAACTCCATTTTTGTCAACTGTTTTAATAGTCATTAATTCTACTTTTATGGCCAATAGTTATTGTTACATATAAAACGTTAATATATTTTATTTATTTCATTAGTTACAAAATTTATTTGTTCACAAACGTAAATTAAGCATTCATATTTGTAGGTTGTAGTTCATCATAAAAAAAAAAAATACAAAGCATTTATTAAAAAAATAAAATCACTTGTTATGGATTCTCCACTTGCAACCCCATCTCCTTCCAACACATCCAAAACCAGAGAGGTAAGTATCATGGATTCTCCATCTATATTATTGCATGCAAGTTGTACTATTTTTAGAAGCTTCAAATATGTAGTATTTATTTTTTTGAATTTAATATGTGAAATACTGTAGTCCTCTAATCAATGGTCGGATCACATGCATCAAGTATGGCTAGAGATATATGATCGTGAGCTAAAATTGGATGGTTACGTAGTGATTAAAATCTTGATTTTCAATATATATTGTTTAGAGTTTGTAGTGATAATTTCAAACTAACTGTTTTGATAAAATGATGTTAATATAGGAGATCACCGACGCCGTGCGTATAAAGAAACATCCTCTAGTGTGTTGCGATCTCATGCAAAGTGTGTTGAGAAATTGTAAAATTGGAGATAAATCGGTCCAGTCACCAATAGATTGGTTGATTAATTATGTTGATGTTGATTATGCGTATAATGTTAACTATTCTTTAGTTTTCCGTGTAGGTATTTGCATTAGAGCAATTTACTGTCTTTTAACAACCATCTCCATCCAGTTTTTCTTTAATGGTTGAGTGGGCAAAGGTATATAAACCGTATACCAAAAATTGTGCCAAAGGGAGTGTGGGACACTATCAAGAGATTCTTCTAAACATGAAGGAAGATGAGGTACCTAACAAAATCTCATCTCTGTCATTATGCATTTGTTTTATATTAAATATTTAGATTATATTTTTTCAGATTAAATGGCAGCCTTATAGCAAAGTTGAATTTCTCGAGGAATACACCTCTCAATTGAGTATGGTATTTGCACATGTTCCATGCATCTGTTTTAACACCATCGCATACAACCGAACTATTTGGAAAAGCCACCAAATAGTTCTCCGATTAGGAATGACGAGACCTTGGAATGAGAGAGCCTCCAAACAAGTGGCATGAAAGCAGTAGGTGGGTTGACCATTCACATGTCACTGAGCTGGTCGAGACCTTGCCAGAAGAAACCAGTAGATCGGTTGATGCAAATGTGATTTTTTTTTTTTTTCTAACACAAATGAATTTGGTTCTCACTTTACTTGATTTAACAGTTGGAGTCCTCGGATGAAAATCACAAGGAAGCAAATGAAGAGGAGGGAGCGAATGAAACGGTGGGAGCGAATGAAGAAGAGGGAGCGAATGAATCAGTATGTCATTCTCAATAATGCAAATGAATTTGGTTTTGTAACATATACTCTAAGATATTAGGAAACTAAATATTAATAACTGGCAGGAAAGAAGCGATCTTTGACTTCTTAAAAGAGGAAGAGATAAAATACTAACAGATAGATTTACTCCATCTTCTCGCACCAGAAACATGGAGGGGAACAAGAAACAAAAATTACGCTTGATAGCCTCGTTTCCTCCAAAATCGAGGAGATGATAGATTTTGGAGGCTATCAAGAAACAAGCGTGGCCTATCGATTTTGGAGGAAACGAGGCTATCAAGCGGAATTTTTGTTTCTTGTTCCCCTGCATGTTTCTGGTGCGAAAAAGATGGAGTACATCTATCGGTTGGTTTTAATTTTCCTTCACTTCTAAGTAGTTCGTCTCTTCCTCTTTTAAGAAGTCGAAGATCACTTCTTTCCTGCCAGTTATTAATATTTAGTTTTCTAATATCCTAGAGTATATGTTACAAAACCAAATTCATTTGTATTATTGAGAATGACTAACTGTTTCATTCGCTCCCTCTTGTTCATTCACTCCCATCGTTTCATTCGCTCCCTCCTCTTCATTCGCTTCCTTGTGATTTTCATCCAAGGACTCCAGCTGTTAAATCAAGTAAAGTGAGAACCAAATTCATTTGTATTAGAAAAAAAAAAAAAANACAATTCACATTTGCATCAGCCGATTTACTGGTTTTCTCCGGCAAAGTCTCGACCACCTCAGTGACATGTGAATGGTCAACCCATCTATTGCTTTCATTCCACTTGTTTGGTGGCTCTCCCATCTCCAAGGTCTCGTCATTCCTAATCGGAAAACTATTTAGTGGCTCTCCCAAATAGTTCGGTTGTATGCGATGGTGTTAAAGCAGATGCATGGAACATGTGCAAATACCATACTCAATTGAGAGGTGTATTCCTTGGGCAATATAACTTTGCTATATGGCTGCCACTTAATCTGAAAAAATATAATCTAAGTATTTAATATAGAACAAATGCATATGACAAAGAGATGAAATTTTGTTAGGTACCTCATCTTCCTTCATGTCTACAAGCATCTCTTGATAGTGTCCCCCACTTCTGTTGGCACAATTTTTGGTATACGGTTTATATATCTTTGCCCACTCAACCATTAAAGGAAAACTGGATGGAAATAGTTGTTGAAAGATAGTAAATCGCTCTAATGCAAATACCTACACGAAAAAATAAAAAACAATTAACATTATACAAATAATCAACATCAACATAATTAGTTTTTGTTTCACATAAAAACTTTACTTGCAGAGCAAAGACAAAACCGCAGAAAAATGTGGTTTGACCTTTAGTAAAAGCCTTCTTCCATTTGCATAAAGCGTCTTTTAGGATAGTTGAAGATGATGTCTACCCTCTAAACACACAAGATTATATGGCAGACACCACCCAAAACCAAGGCGTAACACAAACACGTAACAGTGTACAAACTTCTTCTAGACGTGCAAGGCAACCTCGAAGAAGGTCTATCATTGAAAGCGTGATCGAAAATAGTGGAAACTTTATTACGGAGTATCGTGAAAGACGGGGTGTTGTACTTTTGTATCAAGATGTTATTAACGCTCTTAGACGTCTTGATGTCCCGAAGCGTACACCATTCTGGCGGGCTGCAGTACGATGTCTTGCTCAAGCCAACTATGCATCGGCTTTTGTTGCTCTAGAAGAAGAGGAAAATATTGATTGGCTTGAAGCTATTACTGGATTCAGCAAAGACGGAGAACGTTTCGATGAGCAAGAATTGGGTTTTGGATGCAATGGTTTCATGATAAATTCAAGTTTCTAATGTTTTTAAATCAATAAAACTGATTCTAATACACTCATTTGGTAAAACCAAAAAAATCTCATAAGAAACTTACAGGATATTTTGTGTAAACCGGATAGATAAACTAAACCGGTAAGGTAAAATTAAGAAACCGGTCTGGTTAAAGATGGAAAAGGAGAGGCACTGAGAAGAGCCGAGTCATCGACCGACCGAATCATCTCTCTTCTTCTTCTTCTCCTCCTCTTAGAAGTGGGCGGTGGAGACTTCCATTACCTACAAATATCAGATTCCTCTTTTCTTCGCTCGATTCCATTTCAAAATCTGTTCTTCTATCTCCTGTTCCTGAAGAAGACGATTTCTGGGTTTGTCTAAAGTTTGGAACTTTTTTCCTGTGGAGACTTCGATTACCTACAGATATCAGATTCCTCGATTCAAAATCAAACTTTGTTCTTCTGGGTCTCTTCTCCTGTTGCTGAGGAAGAAGATTAGTGGGCTTAAGCTTTATTTTGTGGGTGTGTATGCAAAATCAAATGGAGTGGGATAGTGATTCCGATCTCAGCGGTGGAGATGAAGTGGCGGAGGATGGATGGTTCGGTGGAGATAACGGAGCGATTCCGTTTCCGGTAGGTAGTCTTCCTGGCACGGCGCCGTGTGGGTTTGTGGTCAGCGATGCTCTTGAACCTGACAACCCTATCATTTATGTTAACACTGTTTTTGAGATTGTTACTGGTTATCGAGCTGAAGAAGTTATTGGTCGAAATTGGTGAGTTTGCTCTTCTTGACTTTTACCCTAAATTTGTGGTGTTGATTTTGTTTTACTGTAGCGAATTTTGTCTCATTTGTGGTATTGGTACGATGTTACTAGAAAGCTTTGTTGAAAGCTGTTTTGACAGAAAGAAATTTATATTTCGATTCATTATTATGGTTCTTGTTGATTATGTTAGGTATTATTAGCTAGAACCATTTTGGAATCATGGGTTGGTTATTGAATTAGAAGTTTGTTGTGGAGGAACTAAGCTATAATGTGAGGTTCAGTTTGTAATGTTTCCTATGTCTGTGGATTAGTGTTTAGGAACTCGAACTTTGATAGTTTTTCACATGTCTTGATTGGTTTATGAAAGCCTTGGGATTATTGATTTTTGTAATATTGAATTGTAATGCGTTTTTGTCTAAGTATATATGTTTCTGTTGAATATGTTTCTCTTGGGTTTTAGCGGCTTTTGATCTGGTATTCCATGTTAATTATGCATATAGTTTAGTCTTTGTTCAATACTTGTGTGTGAGGAATTGTTCGCCAAAGTACTGTATCTGTTTAGTTGTTAGTTATCTATTCGATGAATTGAATAGGAGGGTCTTGTATCTGATTTGTGCTGTTGTTTTTTATTTGGCAGCCGTTTCTTGCAATGTAGAGGGCCATTTACTAAAAGAAGGCATCCAATGGTAGATTCTACAATTGTAGCGAAGATGCGACAATGTCTAGAAAATGGCATCGAGTTTCAAGGCGAGTTGCTCAACTTTCGGAAAGATGGATCTCCCTTGATGAACAAGCTGCGTCTAGTCCCTATCCGTGAAGAAGACGAAATCACTCATTTCATAGGCGTTCTCTTATTTACAGATGCAAAAATTGATCTTGGCCCATCTCCTGATTTATCTGCAAAAGAAATTCCTAGAATATCTCGCTCATTTACTTCTGCTTTACCAATCGGAGAGCGTAATGTTTCTCGTGGACTCTGTGGGATATTCGAACTGAGTGATGAAGTAATAGCTATCAAGATATTGTCACAGTTGACTCCTGGTGATATTGCATCGGTTGGTTGTGTATGTAGGCGGCTCAATGAGTTGACAAAGAATGATGATGTGTGGAGAATGGTCTGTCAAAACACATGGGGTACCGAGGCAACACGTGTTCTTGAGAGTGTTCCCGGTGCAAAAAGGATTGGTTGGGTGCGACTGGCCCGAGAGTTCACCACTCACGAAGCAACAGCATGGAGGAAGTTTTCAGTTGGAGGTACTGTTGAGCCTTCTCGGTGTAATTTCAGCGCATGTGCAGTTGGGAACAGGATTGTTATCTTTGGCGGGGAAGGTGTGAATATGCAGCCGATGAATGATACATTTGTGTTGGACCTTGGCTCGAGTAGTCCCGAGTGGAAATCTGTTCTGGTCAGCTCTCCTCCTCCGGGTCGCTGGGGTCACACACTTTCTTGTGTCAACGGTTCCCGTTTAGTAGTGTTTGGAGGTTACGGGAGCCACGGATTACTCAATGATGTGTTCTTATTAGACCTTGATGCAGACCCACCAAGCTGGAGGGAAGTATCCGGATTGGCCCCTCCAATACCAAGATCATGGCACAGTTCGTGCACACTTGATGGCACTAAGCTGATTGTATCTGGTGGTTGTGCTGATTCAGGAGCTCTACTCAGCGATACATTCCTGCTTGACCTATCGATGGATATACCTGCTTGGAGGGAGATACCGGTTCCATGGACTCCCCCATCTCGCCTCGGGCATACTCTAACTGTCTATGGTGACCGCAAGATTCTTATGTTTGGCGGTCTAGCTAAAAACGGTACTTTGAGATTCCGCTCTAACGATGTATACACGATGGATCTTAGCGAGGATGAACCGAGTTGGAGACCTGTGATTGGGTATGGATCTAGCCTCCCCGGAGGCATGGCAGCTCCACCACCAAGGCTGGACCATGTGGCAATCAGCCTTCCCGGTGGTAGAATCTTGATCTTTGGTGGTTCGGTTGCAGGGCTTGACTCGGCTTCTCAGCTTTATCTTCTTGATCCAAATGAGGAGAAACCGGCATGGAGAATACTGAATGTTCAGGGAGGTCCGCCGAGGTTTGCATGGGGACACACAACATGTGTGGTCGGAGGAACTCGATTGGTCGTATTAGGTGGTCAGACCGGTGAAGAGTGGATGTTAAATGAAGCACATGAACTGTTACTAGCAACTTCTACCACTGCAAGTACTTGATCAAGTGATGAAGTTAAAAAGGCATTTAGATGTGTTGGACAAAAGATCTATACATTGATCAAAAACATGTTCATATTGTCTGTACATGGTGAGTTTGATACGTCCATGTTTTGTTCATCTGTTGACTTAATGTTTTTTTTTTGTATATGCAATATTACGAATTGGATTGTACATAACGTCTTTTGTAGTGCAAGTGGCCAAATGATCTAAATCCAAACCTTTTTTTTTGTCCTCCCAAAATGTTTCATGTCTGATTGAAATCAAAATTATTGTGTTTAGGGTTTAGATCTTTTCTCCACGGATCATATAATAATTGTTTTTTTTTTTGAAGAATTATTAAGAAAAAAAAGGACCAAAAAAAAGAAAAGAAAGATTCGTCGGAAAAAGCAGAAAAAAAAAAAGAATGCAAGAAATGTGAAGTGTGTTTGACTCTTTCATTGGTCAGTGTGAAAAGTAAAGTACATTTACACTTGCAAGAAAAAAAACACAGAGACGAACCAAAACCTCACTCTCTCCCCTGAAACTAATCTTCCACTTTTTCACTGTCTGCAACTTGCAACTACAACTAGCAAGCAAGAACCTTTCTTCTTCTTCTTCTTAATCTCAGATTCTTGTCTGAAAACTTTCTCTTTCATTTTCTCTCAATTTAACACTTTCAAGATGCCGATCAACAAAGACCCATCAACACCTCCTCCTGTTATCGGAAAAATCGGTCCTTACACTGTCTTTATGACTCCTCCTGCGACTCCTAAACCACCTGAATCTCCCTCCGCTGTGTCTCAGAAGCCTGTGATGGCACCACCGGTTCTTCCTCCGCCGCAGCAGTTTAAATCGGTGGCTTCTTCTGACCAGGACGGCTCAGTTTTGGGGTTCTTTAAAAACGCCGTCACAAAGGTTCAAAATGGTGAGAAATCTGATAAACAATTAACTGATTTTCAGCTCAAAGTTTCCTCATTTTTAGATCTTGAATTTGAGATTGATTTTTCCGATACCCTTTGATTGATTGATTAGGAAATTGAACTCAAAAATGATATAAATCGTTGTAAAGTTTCTATCTTTGTGAAGTGATTGGAAAGTACTAATGTTACATGAATTCTAGCTTTTCATACTGTTTATGTGATTTGGTCCTAAAAGCAATTAGATTGTGAATTTGACATTCATGTTGTGTGTGTGTGTTCTAATCCATTTGACTACAGCACATTCAAGTGTGGATGATCATTTGGTGAGGTGGTTTGGGTTAAACCAATCTAAGTATCAGTGGGCTTTGGATGAGTACTACGAAAGCAAAGAATCAGTAAGTTTTTTTTTGAGTCTCTATATGTTTCCTTTGAGTCTCTATATGTTTAGTTTCTTGTTCTTGCGGGTCCTGTATCGTTCTTTGTACTAGTTTCTATCGATAATCGATTCCTTTAGTCCGATTGATTCATCAGCTTTTTGTTTCATGTACATTTTGCGTAAGCTTAGAAGTAAAGCTAGTTTAAGTGTTTTTTTGCTCTTTGCTTCTAGGCTAATGAACATAACAATATACAACCAATGAAATTGATACAACATATTTGAAGCTTGATATTCACTCAATATCAGTTGTAAAAATTGTTCATTGGTATTTGGTAGTCAAAAATGTCATTGATTGGTTTTAGAGTTACTACTCTCTTTAGTCATTGATTTGCTTATGTTCCTCAAGTAAATCTTGTAGTTAACACATATCTTTTGAATCGAACGCAGGATATGAAGACCGTGAAAGCAAAGGAGATGCCGGGGAAAGTACAGAGTGTATAAGCAACCATGTATAAACTCATTTCCCCTTTGGCCAATTCTAAAATCTGTTTTTCTGAGAGAGTTCAAAAAAGCTTGAGTCTTGAGGAAAGTTCTCTTCAGATGATATTTAATCTTAGAGATTTCTTTTGGTATATTTCAAAACCTATGTAGTAGCTCTTTCTAGTTTCATCTAACAATGGTGAAATCTCCAAAGCAAAATGGAGAGATGTCATTGGTCATTTGGTTTGTTGTAAGTTTAATCACATTATTTACTTTTTAATTGTATCGTTATAATCTATATATTGTCTCAATTCAAAAAAGTTTGCTCAGTGTTTTTCTTTTGATTGTTGTCATACATGAAAACTTTTGCTAGATACCTCTCAAAACTTCAATAATTATCTTCATCAAACCTAACAAGGCCCATTACAAAGGCCCAAAAACATTATTGTTTAATATTTTCCGATTAAATAAATAGATAAAAACTGAAATGTAATTGAGCAGAAAAAAAAACAAAAGAGACGAAGAAGGGTTTAAGTTAGGGCTTTTGAAGTAAACCAATTTTGTGCGTCTCCCTTTTCTTCTTCTCTTCCCAATTTCACCGCCTCTCTCTATCGCCGGAAATTAACCATGAAACGCGGCGGAAGAAGCTACGTAACTTCACCTCCATCATTCTCCAACGACGCTAAAAAGCTTCTCGTCTGCACAGGAAACACTGTCTCTGTTTTCAGCGCCGCCACTGGCTTACAGGTACCAAAAATTTAATTCTTCTTCGATTTTGTTAGGGTTTCTATTCGAATCATTGATTGATACATTTCTGTTTTAGATTACTTCGCTTGAAGGTCATACAGCTCCAGTAACAACTCTAATTGTTGTTCCTGCATCAAGTCCTGCTCAAAAAATCCTTTGTTATTGTTGGACTGCTTCTCTTGATGGTACTATTCGTCATTGGGATTTCTCTGGACCTGAGCTATTGAAAACTATTGATGCTCAGCTTCCGATTTACTCTATGGTGAGTATAAAAAAAGTTTGATACTTTGATTAGGTTTTGTGAGTGTTTTGTTTGATGAAATGAATCTATGTGTTTTGTGTGTTTTAGGTTATACCATCTCTTTTGAGCGAACCTCAACAAATTGATAAACGTCGTGAGTTGTCTGGTAAGTTGGTTGCTTATGTTTCCGTTGAGGATATAAGTGTGGTTAACCAAGGGTCTAAAGAGTTGCGTGGACATATCCGAAGATTTAACCTCGCTAAGTCGCGTATTCCTCGTGGAGATACTTTAAAAGAGGTTAGTTTTTTTAATGGACTTATTTGAAAGAGGTTTGTCTTTAATGTTGTCTTGAAGTTGAATTGTGTAAGCTCAAGTTATTTGCTTATTTCTTTGTGTAGACGGCAGAACCAGAATCTATTGTTATTAGTCCCTCGGGAGAATTTTTCGGAATCCGTCACAAGTGTAAAATTCATATATGGGATGTTCCTTCTGGAGGATCAAGGCATGCGGTTTCAAGGAAGATGACATTACATCACACAAAGGTTATCAATGCTTTTGCTTTTCATCCCACGGAGAGAGTTATAGCTGCTGGAGATGTAACTGGAAGAGTGTTGATTTGGAGAGGATTTGGTAATAGAAAACTTGCCTTGGGTAATCAAAAGAAAAAAGTGAGAGCCATGGTTGATTTGGACAATGCTGGAGTGAGAGGTGAAGATGATGCTGAATCTTGCACTACATGGCACTGGCATTCTGCTGAAGTTAATGTCCTTAATTTCTCTTCCGATGGAGCATATTTGTATTCAGGTGCGGCCGAGTTATATTCTGATATCCATTGGATTTATGAACCGACATAGACTAATAGGTCATGAGCAAATTTACTGTTTGAAAGTAATGTCCTGACTTCTTACTCCATATTGCGTCTGTTTTCTGACTCTTTAGGGGGAAGGGAAGGGGTACTTGTCGTTTGGCAGCTAGACACAGGGAAAAAGAAATTCTTACCAAGGATAGGATCCCCCTTGCTGTATTTCATGTGGTCTCCAGATCCAACTCTTTCTTCTGTAAGTCGGAGCTTACTCTTTCATTCTAATCTAACACACAACTGCTGAAAGCAAAAGGGAATGTTTTACTGATTTGACTACGAATGAGAGCTGCAGGTGGTTTGTGCAGATAATCAGATCCATTTGCTTAAAATGCCTTCCATGGAGATCTTAAGGACCATTTCTGGAATCAAGGTTCGTCTTGGAAACTTAATAATTAAGGACCTGTAATCATTCTCGTCAGTTTTGTCAACGATTCTAGGATTCTAGAAACTCTCGCAACCGCTTTACCTTTTTCTTGGTGTTTACTTCAATGTGTGTTATTTTGTTACAGCCTCCCCCATCATTGCCTAGGATGTATGAAGGCTTGGCTAGTACTGTTGCCTTTGATCGATCTTCTGGCATAGCTGCTTTGTGCACAGAGAATTATTGTGTACAGCTATATAATCTTCTCAATGACCGGGGAATTTCAGAGGTTAGAATTTGGCTCCAATATATCCTTAAGAAACTCTATGCCACTTTCTCCTGTCTATGAAATCTCTAACTTCTTTAATCAATGCTTTTGCAGATTCAAGTTTGTGAGAGAAACCATCAACCAGGAGATGAGATCACAGTAAGTACATTTCCTTGCTGTTTATTTGATAGTATATCTAAGATTATTTTCGTTTGGGTGATAATTTGAGTAAACGGTAATAGGTTGTGGTGACAGCGGTTGCTCTCTCCCTGGATGGCTCAGTGATGAGTACAACCGAGGTGAAACTTCCGGAAGATGGAATAGGAGGCTTAGTGTCCCTCAAGTTTTGGGCGTCTGAACCAGACAGCAAAACTTTCACCTTATCCACAATCGTATATGAACCTCATAGGTTAATATTTCACCCTCTGCTAATGGATAAAGCTTTATTTTTCACCATTACCCAATTTTCTTGTCATGTTTTATTTCTTGTAAACCTTGCAAACATAGATTTCAATTTCTCTTATTTAGTCTACAAACTGTTATATCCTTTGCAGAGAGTAAATTTTATTTTCCTGTATATCTTACAGGGATGCCGGTGTCTCAGCCATTGTGTTCCACCCTACCCGCTCCATGGCAGTGAGTACATCATTCGGTGGTGACTTCAAGGTAGTTCTTAAACTGATTTTACATTTTTCTCTCTGTGTTTTTTGTTTGTTATTATTGTCTTACTGATATCACTTTTGCTGTTTCAGATTTGGGTATGCAACAGTGACAAGAACCAGACGGATAAAGACTCTAGCTGGATATGTCACGCTGTTGGCTCTTATAAGTAATAGCTTCTCTACGCGCTAGGAAATTTCAACATTCACAAATTATTCGCCTTGGCGATCAAATTTATATTCTCTTGCCTTTGAATATTTTCCAGGAAGAAACCAATGACTGCTGCTGCTTTCTCTGGGGATGGCACTGTTATGGCTGTTGCGGCTGAGAATGTTATTACACTGTGGAATCCAGATAAGAACATTCTCTTGTCTGTTCTAGGATCGACACTCACGGTAAAACCTATGAAGTTATCCCTAAAAAAGCTGGAACCTTTTTCCATAAAGACCAATGTTTAAACCTCTCTATATATTATTACAGCCTATCACGAAGCTCTGTTTCGCTGGAAAGTCTGAGTTCCTTGTTGCTGCATCCCATATTCCAAGACCTGAACTATCTGTTTGGAATACATCAAAGTTATCTTTATCATGGTCATATGGGTTACGCATAGAAGGTCAGTATTATAATGCTTCTTTGATTTCCCCATGAAAACTCTTGCTGTGGTTTACTTAGAAAATGCTTGTTCTCGTTCTATAGCTGTCACCTCTGCAGTGGATTCGTCAGCATTTGCAGTCTTGGCTGTGATCCCAAAAACTTTTAAAACAGATGAATCTAAGGAGAACATCTTCCGTGGTAGAGATGGTGCCATTCTTTTGTTTAACGGATCAGATCCCAAGCCGGTATCTATATGGACTGTGATGAAGGTATGACATAAGAAATAGCCCGTTAGTATTTAACCTTGGAGAGACAGGAAAGAATCCAACGAGTTAAACAATGTCTAAATTGCAGGCTAGGGGAGGATCAATCTCATTTTTAGAAGGAGATAAGTCTCAGCTTCGCCTTGCATATGTAAATGGAAGCCATGAATATGTTGTCTTTGATCCCAATAGTGATGAGTCACATGAGCGTAGCGCTGTTGACTACGATGGTCTTGCTGGTCTGGAAGAGACAGGTAGTTAAAACTTAAAACATATTTGAAAGAACCTTTGTTGATTATACCATGTTACTAATCGAAAAAGTCTCAACCTTTTAGGAGACGCCGGGTACACATCCTTATACGGGCAGTTACCTGATTATGACAAGAAGAGAATGGAGGATGTTGAGTCGTTGGGAACACCGTTTGTATCATCAGAAAGACCGTGGGAAACAATATTCAGCGGCTCCACACTAAATTTCCCGCCACTTCAGAAATTATGTGCTGAGTTCTTTGAGTCCCTAATGGAGAAAAGAACGGCCGTTGTGGAATGAGACCTTACACAAAAAGTTTTTTGTAAGGTTTATTATACAGAAGAAGAGCTCATTTTTGCAGCCATCTTTGGTGAGCAAAGTTGTTGAGTTTGTTCAGGAAATTTTGTAGCTCTTTGTTGTGAGATTCGGTCCAGTTTATTTATGTTGTTGCTACTCAAAAAATACAGGATTCTAACCAATTGTGCCATGTTTGACCCAAAAACGAAATGAAATATCACGACCTGCCTTTTTTTTTTTCGTTTCTAAAATACGGCATGCATTTATATATTTTAATGCAAATTGTTCTTGAAATCATAATGAGATTTATTATACTGAGGGTGCTTCGTTTTTAAATTTGAAAAATGTTCATGAAATCGTTATATATCCTTAGTGGAAATAAGCAAAATAATTTGGGGACTTTTTACTTTTGCTAATAGATTCTCAATAATTGTGAAACGAGTCAGGTGCTCCTAACCCACCAAAAGAAATTATTCCAAAATCCAAATATTTCAACTAACACCTTGCATTATTTTATTTGAACTTTGCTTGATAACATTTTGCATTATTAAGTTGGAAAATGGGAATACAAATAGATATTTCATATTTCGTGATTCGAGGTTCATCTATTATATATTTAGCTCTTTTGGTGGTCCAATATGTTGAGCAAATTATTCTTTAAGTACATGAAAAAGGTAATTGCTTTGGGGACACTTACCTTTTTATTTTTATTTCCACATGCATGTAGGACAATAGTTTGCAAGGTTTGTGTTACGTCTTCGAAAAGCTTTCTACTTTTGCAAAAAGATCATTGTTTTTCCTTCAAACAACAAATTATTTATCTTAGCTAAATAAAAGGTTTGTTTAAAATTCTACAAATGTGGTTGAATTGGCTACCCAACTTTGCAGAGGAAACTTTATTAATCAACCACACAAAATAAGATACGTAAATCTTTTGTAACAATCAAGTTAAGTAGCTAAGTGACGAAGACGATCGACATAAACATCAAATGATGTTGTATTTAGTACCTATGAACATAATTAATACCAGACTTTATACTTACGGGATATTTAATTGTAGAGTGGTACTACGATAATTTTCTGTGTCGTACACCTGGCATGGGCTCCCACACCAAATAAGTATCCACATATTTAACTTATTATTGTTGTATTGATCCAAGACTGCATTATTATTAAAAACAAATTATGTATATATAATGATTAATGTTTTTAGTTTTAGATAGAATCATTGATCATCAAATGGTATCCTAGGGCGTGGCATGCTCAAATTGGTTGAGTCAGGGATCTTGAAGACTCTTTGATCATGGCATTATGTTTATAAAAAATGACTTAGTTTTTATAGACAATTCTTATATTGAATGTTTTAAATCATGGCATTCAGCTATTCTCTTTTAACACTGAAGTCGACTCCACTGATTGCATACATGAGATTAATAAAATCAAGGGCTAATGAAAAAGGCATTTTATTCGCTGATTTGACCACTCATTATTTTATTTGCATTACAATTTCCAAAAGACATTTGATGAGAAATTATTAAAATAATTGTGTTACTTTAATAAGTAACAATTTAACTAGTAAATGCAAATCAACAAGGACCCTAGCTCTTAATGTGGCTTTTAGTGAGATGATATCATGACTTTGCAAACTCTGGATAGAGTTTGGTTATAATATTATAAACAGTCGACATCCAAAAAATAAATAAAACACCTCATTGAATACTACAATTGTTTATGAAATAGACAACTCTAAACAAATATATACAACAAAACAAAATTGATTTTTCAACATTTTACAACTAAATTTAGATCTAGCGACTACGATGCGAAGAACTTCTATTAGAGATAGAGTCAGGAGGAGAAAGTGAGATTGAAGAATCACATTCACAATCCTCAAGATCTTCATATCCCCAAAACTCTTCTTTAACTTCTTCTTCCTCTTCCATTTTCCATTTCTCTTTCTCTATATCTTCTCCTTGTAGTACTTCTAAGACCTAAATGTACCATAAATCAACACATAAACATAAAGATTCATAAAACAATAGTAATCAAGAACAAATCGTATTATCAATTTTTGTAATTAAGAATGTAGTAACATTTTCTTGTAAGCCAAGTTTTGATCTTGCAAATCCGGTTTAATAGTTCTTGTTTTGTTTTTAATTACATATATTGATTAAAGTTAAGTGTCGGTAAATGAGCCACTTTTCTTCATTATCCTCAATAATCACAACAGAAATATAGTGCTTGTTTTGTTTTGTAGTATGTGACTGTGATTAAGATTAGGTGTCGGTAATTGAGCTTTTCCCATATATTATATATAGTACAATTTTTTAATTAAATCAAAAAGTTGAAAGGTACTACTATTCTTTATTCAATAACAAAGAAAAAGCAACATAAGCTTAACGTTTGATGTATATGTCGCATTAAATAAAGATGGTTATAGTTAATGACCAAAGACATTTTTTCAGTCACGCAGCCGATGAGCTAACTGAAAAGCGATCGTTGAGTAACATATCGACACGATTACGTCTCATCATGAACCAATCATAAATAACTTTCTCTTTACTAATAAAAAACCTATAATTCCGTGACACTAAATTATTCTTTTGTTGCCTAGATAAGTTTTCACTTGTAAAAATGAAGAGAAGTAAACAAACAAATGATGCACTCTACAAGTTAACCATTAGTGAGTTTAATGGACGTACCTCGATCATGGAAGGTCGACATAGAGAAGAAGATCGGATGCAGAGAGACGCGGCGAAAGCAATGCGATGAAGTTGTTGCAGATCAAATTCTTCACCGATCCTCGGATCCACCAGCTTCTCAATCTCTCCATCTTTGATTATCAGTTTTGCCTGGATTACAATTTATAAGTATAAGTAACATGGAGATATATCGAATAAACTCATCATATTTTGTTTATAAAAATATCTATTAACACTTCAAATCCATATGACTGAATAAGAAAATAGTTGAACCGATTTTTAGGTGTACAAAAACAACCTAAACCATCTAAATGTTGTTAGCTATTGGTAGAGTATACGTTTGATTGGTAAAACTATGGTGTAAAAGTGATTAAACAGATGTATGAAATTTCTACCAGTTTTACCAATCACACTTTAGATAATATGATTTATTTATAATAATAAAAAAATTGGAGATTAGTCAAACCAAAAATTAAGATAAAAATTCAAGTTAATTTGGATTTACCCAGCTGTGTAGGCTTTGGTGAGAAGCATCAACAGGTTTTTTACCAGAAATGAGTTCAAGCAAGAACACTCCAAAGGCAAACACATCAGTCTTCTCATCCACAATCCCATGTGTATAGTACTCTGGTGCTAAGTGCCTGTTTGGTTTATTTTTGTAAATCATTATTTTCAAAAACAAAACATATTCTATTAATAATGGAAATAAAATTTTGAGTAAATAGTACCCAAATGTGCCTTCAATTGGAGCAATGGAATGATGAGACCATTGAGAAGGCAGCCATTTTGCCAATCCAAAATCAGATATCTAAAAAAAACAAAGATAATTGTTTCTTTTAATATTATTACAAAAATAGAGAAAATGAATAAACAATGAAACAGTAAAAATAAATAATAAGATGATAAAAACAGAGGACCTGTGGTTCAAAATCTTGGTTTAAGAGAACATTGGAGGATTTAATGTCTCTGTGTATGATCCTTCTCTGACAACCTTTGTGTAAATAATGAAGCCCTTTTGCTGTCCCAATTGCAATCTTATACCTTGTCTCCCACTCCAATGGTGCTTGATTCAAATCTACACAAAAACAATAATAACAAATCTTTAAAATACCAAACACATAACTCAAGAAGTAAAAAACCAACAATTTTACTCATAAAAATGGTTAGAAATTAAAAGCAAAGTTTTGATAAATCTTGAAAGAAGGAAGGAAGGTTATGTTTACCATGAAGGAGAGAAGCAAGGGAGCCTCTAGAAGAGAAGATGAAAACAAGATAGAGACCATTGTCAATACAACAACCAAGAAGAGACAAGACATTAGGATGTGAGACATGTCCTATTGTTCCAATCTCCATTAAAAACTCTTTCTCTCTCCTCTCATCATCTCTTCCTCCTCTTGTTATCCTCTTCACTGCTATCTCTTCACCGTTTTTACCCAATATCCCTTTATACACCTCTGCAAATCCACCTCTACCTACCAAATTCTCTGCAATACCAAACCCTTTTAGTCAAAAAGAGGCATTTTAGGATTTGAAGTTTATAGAAGAGAGCAGAACCTGAGCTAAAACCGTTGGTTGCGTCATAGATTTCTTGAAAGGAGAAACATTTCCATTTGGGTCTTTGAAACTGGTCTGTTTCTTGAAAACCCTCGACGCATTTGGTGGAAGAAGCAGCGAGAGGAGAAGAGTTTTCTGAGGAGTCGGAGTCGAAACTGCGTCGTTTGAAGGAGAAGAGACGTTTCAAGCTGTTGCTTCGAATGTACTTCATTCTTTTGGAATGGAACAGAAGAAGAAGGAGCTCGAGGTTTTATGCAAATCACAGAGAGAAAGAAGGAAGGAGGAAGAAGAAGAAGAGACAGGCAGAGAAGGGAGAGAGATTATTATTATCTGTCTGTTTTTTTTTGTACTTTGTGAATAAAAACACAGAAGAATTTAATTTGGGTTGGTGAAGGTTTACGGTGAGGTCGACCACAGAGAATTAGGTAACGAAAAAAACAGAGTTTTCGCGTTGATGGGATTTTCACGTTTGGCGTTTGGCGATTGGAGTTATGTTTGTTACACAAAAAGGATGAATGAAGGAACTTTGTGTTGTGTGGGTGAGACTTTAATGGTTTCTTATGCTTTTTTTATCCCACAAGGCAGGTAGCTTCGCTGGAGGATATCCATGTTCTCAATTTTACTTTCTTTTTTTCTCTTCTCTTCTTTTCAATATGCTTTTATTATAGTTTTTTTTAACATATTTGCGAGTTAGGGAATTATACAGAAAAATATATTTTACGGCAATACCCAGAGTAGATATCACATTTTCATATATGTGATCTGTTCCATTTGTTTTGAATCGATAACTCCTTTTTATCAAGTATCTTGTATCAGTTTTGGAGGTATGCCAATACCATTTTGTTATGTAAATAGTGTAGATAGTATAGTTTTAAAGTTTGCTCTATAAATTTACGAATATTCAAAAAAAACTGAGGATGGGTAATATAGCAAAATGCATAAATAAGAAAAGGATATAATGTGATATTTTCTCCCGCCATTATTCAGTAAAATCTCTATAATTAAACTCGGAAAATTAGTAATCTCTATAAATTAAATAAATTATGTTGGTTCCGAGTAAAGACCAATGTAAAAAATGACATTAATCGACAAAATAATAAAATTCTACTTTTTAATTTTTTTATATATATTAACATCTAAGCCCATCAATATCATAAATTAATAACTTTATAAATATATCAACTATATATATATTATGTAAGACACCTTCAATGAAATATAATACTATTATTTACTGTTGGCTTAAATTCTCATTAGTTCTTGTTTTAATTTTTTCTCATATTTTTATTGTATCAAAAACTTCTGATGTTGTCTTCAAAACATGATAATTGTATTTTACTTATAATTTGTTCTATAAAAATATTTTAAATAATGAAAAAATCTTATGTTATATTTTTTTTAAATAGAAAATTAGGAAAATATCGCTGTAAATTAATAAATGGATAATATAGCAAAATGCATAAATAAAAAAAAGATATAATGTAATATTTTCTCCTGTCATTATATATGTCGTGGATAGGGACAAAATGAGTTATATAGTACCATGCCAAGTTTATTTTTGAAGTGTAAACATCGTATTTGAATTTGGCTGCAAAGCCTGCAATAGAAACATGCATATACAAATTCTTAAATCGATTGAGTTAATGGCGTTTAGATATACAGGTGAGTCTATTGGTGTATTTGGATACGTCAAATAATTGTGGTCAGAATATTGTCGAGTAGTTAATGAAGTAAAAAAAACAATGCATGCCACTTTGACAGAGATATAATTGATTCTTCTAAAACTCTCTTTATAGTTTTAGAAGTCAAGCCTAACATTTTTACTTATTTAAGTGAACTATTGTTAGGTTGTCCAAATTTGCATTCCCATCGGCCTAACTCTCGTCACTTTTATTTGCGCCAATCCTAGAGAACCACTATGCAGGTATGTATAAATTTGTGAAATTACATACTCATCGACCATCGTTATTTTTTGTGTATGGACTATCTTATGCTCAAGTTATAAAGTTATGGCTCTGCTTTCATTTAAAGCGGAGTTGCTTAAATTGCAATGGAGAATCTTTTAGCTACAATTATGATTACACCAATGTTCGTATAAAAAAGGACTAGCTTAGACTTAAACATAGGTAGAACATAATAAGGTCAACTCTCTAGCGTTCATTTGAAGATTATAAATCGTTTTCCTTAAATTTGGAATACTATAAAAGCATAAGATCACAATTTTCATTTTCTTATCAATGTATGGCTTTATCTTTTTACGATTATAAGAAAGAAAATTGAGAATAATTAACATTTTAGCCACTACTTAACTTTTAATTTATATATATTAATATAAGTATGTTGATCTAACTACCATAACAAGTGAAGAAGCAAAACATGTTCAGTTCAACTGAATGTTTCATCCTCTTCTGATTGTCTTCTTTACTTCATTATTAATTGAGTGTCTAAAGGTTATTGGCCTGAATAGATATTATATTAGTTGGACGACGCATGGCACTTACTTACTTGGACAGGATTGATCTCTGTGAATGGAACAGTTTACTTAATGTCTACTGAGATAATGTTTTGTTTTAAAGCGACGTTGCTAATTAAATTTATATTTTACTAAACAAATTGAAAGAAGTCGTACATTATTAGTGATCGAGTTGTTTGTAATATATAAGTTTACTTGACGAACCTTAGTTATTTATGGAGATGTACAAATGTTAGTGTATTGATTTGAGAATTTTGATATGATACAAGAGATTATTTAAATATGTTTCTTAAAATTTAAATCGAATATCCAAATTTGAGTAACACACTTAACTAATTTCAAGAGTATATATAAAAATCTTGAGGAAAAGTATCGAACCGCATCATATCACGTTTGTAAACAATATTCCTCAGAAATGACTTTTTTGAACAATAATTATTTCAGACGACAAAAAAAGAAGAAGTTTCCACAAATCTACCAAATATAAAACATTTGATCCCGAAATTCTAGTACAATCAAATAATCTCTGCGGATAGTTTATTATATAAGAGAAGTAGAACTTGGAGATGTAGGATAGTTACACAATTTTCCTTAGATCCAACATCACATTTCCATCACACATGCAAGTTGAATTGGGTTTTTATCTGTTTTATTACAAAGGAAGCTTAATTGAAGTGGATTGATATATATAGAGATGAAAAGGAAACTGAAATAGAAATATGATTATTTTTTTTTCAGCGAAACTTCTACGACCAAAACTCTTTTCTCACAAATTTATTTACATATATTTAATTTATTTAAGGAAGAAATATTAGACCGTCGGTCGATGGCCATAAAATAAAAAATATCAGAGTGAAGACTGAAGAGTACATGTAACCAAAGCTATCAAGACGTCGACATTTTACTTTTTATTCACGAGAACCCAACCATTCTCCATTTAGAGACCTTGATTCTTTATATTAGACAGTGACAACAACCTTACATTTTATTGTCAGCTCAGCTGTGTTTTGTTATTTCATATTGGTTTTATTTTTGGATTATATATGTATTTTTGTTTGATGTCATATATCAACATTACGTTAACCCGTGATTTTTGATAGACCTTGTTTAGACATACTCACATATATAGTTATTATATCTTACTTGTTGAACATTAGAATCCAAAGATAAATTGTCCACAAAACTTTGAAACATTTTTCATATAATTTAATGATATATCAAAATAATATCATCGTTTGATATCTGCCATTATAGTTTGAACAACATGTAAATGAAAAATTAGTAGTGGCTTATCAACATTAGTCATTACTCATTACCAATCAGGATCCATTATTTCAGACTTGACTAGAACGTTTGGCTTATTAGCTCTTTTGTTATAGATCTCTGGGTCCCCAAAATCATTTGAATACTATACATACTCTCTTTCTTTTTCTAAATCATTAGTTCATCTTGTAAATTTCCAATGCTATAGGGAAAGTATAAATATCAGAAATATTTGTTTTTTTTCTCTCTATAACTTAACATAGATTAAAGGAAGAAATAGATGTTTATACAGAACGACCTGATTCTTATATGAAATCATTCATAGATGGAAATTTTAACAAATACATTAAACTATCTGCACTACTAATTTTGTTTTCGTAAAAAGCTAAAACGAGTAATTTCAGTTAAAATTTATATACTCGAGAAGTTTGATTACTTTATGGGGAGAAATAATTGACTAATACGAAAAAAGAAAGAAAAGTTATAGAGGTTCGAGTTTTAGCTATAAAAAATACTTATATAATTGGACGAGGAAATGGTCCCAACTCCCAAAAGTCGATATAGTAAAGAGTTTGGCCAGTTTTGTCATAGTGAAAAAGAGAGATTTGTAAAAATTTACTGATACCGAAGTACGCATGCATGCAATAAAGTTGGTCTTTGCATTCTTCACGAGATGGTGAAGAAGCAACGCTAGAAAAACAGTGCCCTTTTAATGAGGTTTCGGTTTGAGCCAAATTTAACTAAGTTAGGACTTATTTGGTCGTCAAAATCTAGTCGTCCAAGGACCAATGCTAATCATATACTCTATGTTCATAAAATAATGACTTTTTTTTTCTTTTTTTTTCTTTCACGTAGATTTACTAAGAAAATATTTAACTCTTAGTTTTTCTATCGGCGACAAATGAGGGTAATTATGTTAACTTGAAAGCTAACAATAGTGAATTGCAATCTATTAAAGTGTGGAAACTAGAAAGTATGTTAACCATAGACTATGTAGTACAAAGCAACTATAGACTAAATGAAAACCAAAAAAAAACATTTTTTCTAAGAACAGAAAGAGTACAAATTGGGTCGCTGATAATGGTTAAATGAAGGTGTGAATCATTTAACTTAATGTTTTTTGAAAAATGCAAGAGATCATTATAATTTTTATTGAATGTCTTTTGGAAACGACTTGCCTCTAAGTTTTAGTTTCGAACCAGAATCTAAACTATCAATGAACACAAGAATTTTGATGAGTGGGTCTAGTTCAGTGGGTCTAGTTGGGCTTCATCCACCGAGAGCCCACTTCAACAACAAGATCCAGGTTCACCACTAACTTGAACCGACGTCGTTTCACTTTTCTTTTAGTTAAAGTTTTAGACCAAACCTTTCAATTTGAATTAGATGGTAGAGAAACGTAGGGTTTCCGGGTTGTGTTCGGTTTCACAACAAAACAAAACGGATGATATTTCCAAGACTACCGAAACATCCTAATAAGTAATAACAAAAAAAATACCACAAACTTGTGCTTCAAGAAAAGTTACTAACTCATAAATATCCAAAAAACAAAACAAATCATCAAACTCTGAGGTTTCTCAATAATGCTAAAAAATCCCAACTGAAGAAGAAAAACAAAGTTGAATCCTTTCTAAATGGTCCAAAAGAGAGTTTTGAAAGAACGAAAAAAAGACTTAAAACTTGAGTCAATGCTTCTCATCAGATCTCCTCTAATCAATCCTGCAGCAGAATCAAAGACACTCCAGCAGACTCACTGCCACCACCAATCTCAGGATGCTTCCTTGTTATGCAATCAGAGAATGTATCAATGAGCTGCTTAGCCAAAGCTTCTTTATCGTCTTTGAAAGTATCCACAAAGATCTCTACAACATGTTTCTCCTTATCCGTTGCCTTTAAGCAATACCACGTCAGAAACTTCTTTCTGAAATCACTCTTGACCTGACCTGAGCACTCTAGCTGCCTAATGAGATTCACACATTCCTCAAACCCAAAACTGCAGCTTCCTGATTTCTCCATTTTGTTGGCATTGTTGCAGTTTGACATATTCAATAAAACTGCTGCCACTTCTTCGTCTTGGAGGGTTTTTGTAGAGACTATGAATTCATCTACGCTCAATTCTTCGACGCCGCTAAAGGAAACTATTTTGAACCAATACTCTGTAGCTGGAGTAAGTTCCATGACTGTAAACCTTTGGTGACTTGATGTACTGAACAACTCACGAGTCAAATCCTTTGAGGAATGTTTCTCTGAGACCTTACGATACACCATGCGGTAATGATTGGTATCTCCCCATGAGAAAGATTCTTCGGCTTCAATATCGAAAGTCACAGAAGTTGCAAGTACAGACTCAATTCTGATCTTCATTGATCCTGTGATTTATATCGAATCAAGCACTGAAAGAAGAAACCACAAGTATAGTGTTTTGTGATCATAAGTGTTTGTTGATCTTACCTTGGATAGTAGAAGGCAGTGGAAGACCATCAAGCTCTTTCAAAGCAGAAGAGCAATGTTTCTTGACTTTCTCAGCGCAGCAAAGTCTGTTAACGAGCCCTCTACTCATCTTCGATGGAAGACAAGAAATGGGAACACCAAATTCATTTTTCAGATGCATCACAGCTTTCTCCACCTCTTCAGATACTATTATGTACTTCTTTGTGCCCTTGAGAAGCTTATGAGCCAAGAGAATGCGGTAACAAAACACGCCTACTCTTCTTTCTTCATTTGCAATGATCAGTTGCTTCTTCAAACATCTGAGAAGAAAACAAAAGTTAGAAACTTAATAACCATCAAAGATTGTATCATAATGGAAGAAGATAGTTTGATTGAAGTTACTCTATTTTGCTATTTGTTTTCCCACAGGAAACACAGTTGAAGCATCCATCAATATCACTACTCGGCGTATCCTCTTTCAGACCCGATTTCTCACTGTCGAAAGCGCAGTTTAAATGGCAAGATAATCCACAAGATTCACCGTCGAATTGAGAATCTGAATTGCAGGTTAACCAGAGACTAGGATCTTTATTGTCATCATACTTAAAGCAGATACAACAAGAGCACCTTTTGCAAAAAGTGGCTTCCTCTCTTAGTTTATTCTGGCAAGCCAAGTTCTGACAATACATTTTACCCTTGCCTGATCAAATTATGCTATGTTCATGTTAGGATATAGAAACAGAAGAATGCTATAAATGGAGAATTACTACTAAAGAACATGTTTCGTTACCTTTAGCTTTAGCTAATGGAGTCACAAGATCTCTTTTCTGTCTTTTTGGTGATGGAATTATCTCTTCTACCTCATGATCTCTAGTGTTTTTCTTTGATACAATGTTGAAAAGCCTTGTGATGATCTCATCTTTCGTCAAACCGGTGTACTTTATATCTTTCTTTGATTCTGCACGTAAGAGCTCTCGAATCTCGTTGCAGCTCCAGTCCTTCAAGACTTCTTTAAATTCTCTCTCGGATTCTTTCGACAGCTTCAAGACAAGTTGTCTTCTTTGATCAAAACTCATTTTACTGCTTCCCATTGAGTCACCTGCAGCTCCTGGATGAAGAAGAAAAAACAAGCTTATTGTGTCCTAAAATAACAATGTATCAACAAAAATAAAAGCTACATGAGCTTGTTTACCAAACTTCATTTCAGATCAAAATTTATGCAACTAGAAAATCTAATTTGGTACCTTGTACAGTAACACAAAGAAACCTCAACTACAACCGCAGAACAAAACAACTCAAATTCTACATGTTGCTGAGACATCAACGAGCCAGAGAACTAGAAACAACAATACAAAAGCTCACAAAACCCAGAAGAGAACAAGATACATGTTTCCACATTCATTCACAAAGACAAAGCAAGTAGTGAATCCACATTCATTACTATAAGTTCCAAGAACATCTTAGACAAAGAAAGTTTCCTCTTTTATGGTACAACACATCAACCAATATAATTAGCACTCACAATCATGTAACTTTCCAAATAAAACAACTCTAGGATGTAAAATCAAGATTAAAACAATCGTTACGCTACGTTCATCTTCACGAGTCAGAAAAAAGTCTAAAACTTTCTAAAACTATGAAATGCAGAATCCAAATAAAAACGTTACCTTTATGAAAAGAAGCCATGAAAGAAAGTAGTAGAGAGCTTGATCAAACCCAAAGTATATACTCGGAATCTTGAAAACCTGCAATGAAATAGAAAAAGCAAAAAAAAAACTGAGACTTTGAAAAGAAAACTTGTGGGTATATATGAACTCAAACAGAGAAAATAAGATTGTGACTAGAGTAATCGTTCGCGAAAAAGAAGAAGAAGAATACCAAATACAATGATTCTTATACAAACTATGTCAAAAAGATTCAATTTTTGTTGAACGGAGAGACTGGAGAAGAAGAAGACGAAACAAGAGAGTTTTTATAAATGTAGGGACACATGATACTTTGCATGTCATTCGTATTTTTTTTTAGAATTACATTTTACATTAGGTTATGAAAATTTGTTGAATGGTAATTTAGGTTGATGAATAAAATAAATCAAAGTTTTACTTGACTTAAAGACGAGATTGAGCTTTGTTTTATGTTAGTGAAACTTGTTGTTGCTAAGAATATTGTAAGTTAACTATTCATTTAAAAATGAAAATGATTTTCTTTTAATAGTTGTCTTAATCGAAATAGTGTCCTAGAGTAGTGATATTTTTTCACCCCCAAAATATTAGTCAAAACAATTTCATTAAAAGTTTTTACCTTATCCTTTTCCTCCTATTGTCTACCATTCATATCCTAAGAGTTTAGAATCACTAGGATGGCAGTGAACTTTCTTTGAAAAACATAACTTTTGGCAATGAACTCCAAGTGACCAAATTGTTAGTATATATTAGATGTAGATATTTAAATTATGATGTATAGATTTATTCTTCTTTTCTTCAAAATCTTAATATGAAGATCTCGTTGAATTGAATACATAAAAGATTCACTACACATGATGGTTATGTAAAATAGTTTTCATACGAAAATCAAATCTGGAACATTAACAAGTTCATGCCCTTTGTCTCTAACACTTTAAAAACAATTATTACATGAAAATTTACAACTTATTCAAAAGTATTATGCTCGCTATGTAGTGAAACAAATCAAATAGGGATGTGAAGATACCTTATGAGATTGAAATGGTGTAAAATTATCCCCTTGAAGTTGATGAGCGGAAAAAATGGTGTGGTCCGCAGAAGATCTATCCGTATGCGAAACAAGATATAGATCAACAAAACTACAATGAATTTCTCCTTAATAAGAATTCGAGTTTCGGTTGATGTAAACCATGAACTCTCGCTCTCTCCTATTTTTCGGCGATTTCGAAAATGTATGTAAAAATTCTTTATATAGGAAAATTAGGTGCACCTCAAAACCCTAGAAGATACGAGATTTTAGTTTCAAGCGCGGCCTCTGAAATAGTTGGCGGTCTAAAACAATTTTTTAAAATGTGGCCCTTAATTTTTTTATTAATTTGAACTTTATTTCTTAATTATACATTGTTGAAAGCTTTTTTAATTAATTGAAATATAATCAAATTCAGTATGATATCAAAATGTAGATTTCTTTCCTTAATAAGTTTTAAACTTTTAGCTATTCGGTTGGTGTGGCCATGGATAGATATTTTCTTTTCGTTTGTGCATGTCTATATAAGTAAGTATATTTGAGTCCAGACTGTATATATTATAAAAATGTGTATCCTCAAAACTCTAGATATATGAGATTTAGTTTCAACATTTAAGCGGGACCTCTCAATAATTGGTGGTCTAAAACAATTTTTTAAAATGTGACCCCTAAATTATAATTAATTTTAACTTTACTTCTTAATCATACACTATTAAAAACTTTTTTTAATTAAATGAAATATAATCAAATTCAGTATGATATCAAAATGTAGATTTCTTTTCTTAATAAGTTTTAGATTTGTAGTCTTTCACTTATTGACCATGAATAGATTTTTTTTTTTGTTTGCACCTGTCTATATAAGTATATTTGAATCCAGACTATATATATATTACAAAAAAGGTGTATCCTCAAAACTCTAGAATATAATCCATTTTAGTGGTTATCTAGATCATCCAAAAATATTTGTATTACATAATTTACATGAAACTCTAGAATATAATCCATATTAGTGGTTATCTAGAAATAATTTATCTCTGATTTGTTTTTGATAATTTTGTAATTTTTCCTTAAGAATGATAAAAAAAAGAAGTAAAAGTTTAAACAAAAGAACTACAATTGTTAAGTCTTATTGAAGGATTTTTGGATTTGTATTCAACGATTACTCTCATGATCTTTAAAAAAATTCAGAAACTGAAATGTAACTTAATAAGTATTACTAAAATGTACCCTTAATTTTGTAAGAAATACCGGTGGGGGTACCTTCTGAACACATTTTGTTGCTCAAGCAAAACTCTTTCTTTCGTGTGGATAATCCAAGTATAAAAATGTTTATATCATGATTAAGTATGTTATTTTACATAGATTTGTTGATGATATCTTTCTCAGATCTTGTCATTGTTGGAGAACTTGGGGTTACGAATGTATTTGTAGAACTTACCTCCTTCCACCTTCCATATTTGGGTACTGAATTGATCTTGGGTCGAATAAGTTATCTGAAAATCATGAAACAATCCGATTATTTTATTTTGAAAAATATCTATATTTATGAAACAAAACATATTCTTATCTCAAGAAAGCATTATGCCTTTTAGCTTTCGTGTTGCTAAAGCAAGCTTATGACATGCATCAGGGCTAAGTATGCATGCTAGGTTTATAATAATAACTAGATTTTAACCCGCGGTACACCGCGAAGACAATTCATTTTTTTAAATTAATATATATAAAATTTGTAAATTATTTTATAGTTTACAATTGTTACTAAGTAACGTCCTGCCAAACCCGTCCCGCCAAACCCGTCCACAAAAAAAAATTATTTATTTTATCAATGTTGATCTTATTTATAATATGTTTATGAATCATTGTCAAAATATTTTATTCGTTGTGGGACGTTGAACCCACACATTTTTCGCCAGTTAGTTAATATATGTTCATTCTTAAAATTTCGAATCACAAAATATGACGAATTTGTTTTTGAGATTTTTTAAACTCTATATATTATATAATGATGTTAATTTTTTTTGATATATTAAACTTTTTATAAATTTAATTATTAATAATGTTTTATGAATTTTAAATATATAAATAATAATAATTAAAAAATTAATATTTTTTGTCTTTTAGGTAATGATATAATAACTCTAAAAG
>Ga0041059_1000527_pt1 | contig 29211 bp, 30 predicted proteins | sample AraColnosormetaG_FD_56232 | JGI IMG/M metagenome (GOLD analysis project Ga0041059, IMG submission 56232) | Arabidopsis roots microbial communities from North Carolina, USA - Col MF nosort | ecosystem: Host-associated > Plants > Roots > Unclassified | place: USA: North Carolina | collected... | reverse complement strand
AAAAAAAAAAAAAAAAAAAAAGCTAAAGATCCACCTCGAACTTCTCTCCATCTTTCTCAATCATCATCTAATTCTCAGATTCCGTTTCCTTCTTCCTTTTTCCTCTTCCTCTTCAAGCCACAAAGACTCATAAAAATCCAACCTTTTTCTCATTTCCTCTGTTAAATTTTTCCTGAAAAGTTTATTCCTTTTTCTACAGATCGAATTTCGTAGTTCTCACCTCACTGAATCTGTTACTTTCTCTATAATCTAAATCTTCAAAAATGTTTCTGGTTTTGTGAAATCAACACTTAAAAACTCGAGCTTTTACCTCCTCTGTTTTTTCAAAGATAAAAATGAGAGAAGACGATTCAGACTGGTTCGCAAGATGGGAAGAAGAACTTCCATCACCAGAAGAGCTCATGCCAATATCACAATCTCTAATCTCACCCGATCTAGCTCTAGCCTTCGATATACGAACCCCAAATCACGGAAACGGAAACTCAAACCAACCTCATCATCATCATCATCACCAAACCACACCTCCTACACCGTCTCAGCTTCAGCTTCCATCTTCTCAAGCCAATTCCTCAGCCGAATTCGCTGCAGATTCAGCAGATCTAGGCTCCGGAGGAGCTGCCGGAGACGAACCAGCTCGGACTTTAAAACGACCTCGTCTTGTCTGGACACCGCAGCTGCATAAACGTTTCGTTGATGCTGTTGCGCATTTAGGGATTAAGAACGCAGTTCCTAAAACGATTATGCAGCTTATGAGTGTTGATGGTTTAACTAGAGAAAACGTTGCGAGTCATTTGCAAAAGTATAGACTTTATCTTAAGAGAATGCAAGGTTTGTCTTCTGGTGGTGGTGCTGGTTCAGATCCAGCTACTGATCGTCTTTTCGCTAGCTCTCCTGTTCCTGCTCACTTTCTTCATCCTAATCGTGTTCCCAGTTCTGATCATTTCATGCCGTCTTTTGTTCCTATTGCTACTCTTCAACAACAACAACAAATGGCTGCTGCTGCGGCCGCTGCTGCAGCAGCTAATCCTCATTTACAACCGCCTCAGTTCCACCGTCAAATCGCAGCTGCGCATTTTGGTTCACCGACTAATGGTGGATTCAGTTCACCGACGAGTAATGGACAGTTTGGATCACCGACTAGTAATGGATTTGGATCACCGACGACTAATGGGAAGTTTGATCCTTCGTTCTTGGCGGTGAGGCAAACGCAGCAGCAACCAATTCAGAGAATGTCTACACCATCATTGCATAGTCCAGTTAGTAATTACGTTGAGGATTTGGAATCTGCAAACGCTAATGGAGGGAGAACTGTCTTAACTTTATTCCCAACTCGAGACGATTAAAAAGTCATTATCTTTCCGGTAATACTTCATCAAGATTCTGATTGTTGACCCTTTTTGTATTTGTGAACCATAGCTTGCTTTGTTGATTTATGTCAGGTTACTAGATGTTCAAAATGTCTCTGCAGTCATCAAGAACATGAGTCAGCTGATCGTTCTTGTGCATCGGTTTTATCCGGTGGCGTTTACTCTGTGCAGTCTTATCAGTTTAACATTGATACAATCCAGCGTCAATGTGTGGTCAAGTTCTGTATCTGAAGCTCAAGCACCTTCAGGTCAAGGCTTGTATTAACCCTTGTAGCTTTCTTGTGTAAGATTAATGTAAAGATGAGTTTACTTTTGAACGTACATCCGTACGAACAAACTCAAGATTGGAAAAAAGAATGAAAAAAACAAAAACTTACTTCACAATGTTCTTTGCTTTCCCATTTTGTTGTAGATTTGTTCTTAAAGCTGAGTTTAGCTGAGTTTGGTTGTAGCCTTTTACACTGAAAGTATATTGGAATTGCTGAAACTGTTTATTCAGTCACCTTTTTAACTCCATATATTATAAGGTTTTGATTTACAAGAATCAATGATGCAATAGTACAATGTGAAAATGATCATGAAGGAGACCAATAAGCAAAAGAGACAAAGACAATGGGAAGGCAGAATCAGAATGAAGAGGATCTGATGCTCTTACATCCTTAATCATACCCCAACTTATTCACTACTACCAATTATAAATAAAGTCGCAATACTATATGGAATCATTGAAGGGACCAAACCCAAATAAAGTTATATAGACTTATTTTTAGCTTTTATAATGAACGTTTAAATAATTTAGGAGATGAGTGATTTAAAGCAATGGTGGTGGGTTCATAGCTGGCATGTCCTGATCTTGTCTCTCCCAAGTCTGACCCCATCCCTTTTTTTTCTTCCTTTACAAAAAAAAGAATGTAAATTAAAGTTTTATTTATTCTGAAATAGACTTTTTGTTGAACTCGTTAATCGTTATATCAACTCTCTTTTACGGTTATTCACGTAAAGAGTGTGTATTACGATTATTTAATCTTGTAATGACCAAATCAAAGTACAAATAATATATTAAATAATTTTATAACTCTTGATTGGTTCTTTTCCCATAAGTCTAATCTTAAATATTAAATCCAAAAACATTGTTGATTGCCAATCCAAATTTATCCCCAAGTCTCTAATCGAATCTTGTGATTTGAGACCATCGGTCAAAGAAGTGATTTATCAGGAATTTTGGGAAAGTGTCTTCGTCTCTACAAACTTAGAAAAGGACCCTTCATGCCTTCACCACCTCATGTTCTTCTTTTATGTAACGAAAAACAATCATTTTCCATTTTTTAAAATATAGTAGCATTTAAGAATCTAGTTCCAATTTCCTTTGACAATTTACTTCACCATAAGAGGAAAAGCTATCATCAAAGATTTGGTTTCTGTCTCGTCGTCTCTGAAGCTCATTCAAAGTTCGATAATAATATAATTCAGAGATATAAAAAAGTAGATGTCTTGTTTGTTATATAAGAAAGAAGTAGCCATTGTTCGGAACAGAACAGGGAGCTCCTAAAGGCTAATATCTATAGAATCTGCTTTTCATTACAGACATTGAAGTACTCAAACACTACTCTTGCTGTCAGGGATTACTTGCAGAAGGATACCTGCAGTGCAAATGACGAGTAAGCAAACACTAGATTTTGAGATAACCAATCAAATGGCGGATTAACAACAGTTTAGTATCAGCAAACCTGTAAAGATTTGTGTCTGAGCCGTTCAACGGCTGTGCATAGTTCATAACGGGTGAGTTTGGCCACGGTGTATATGAAGCCACGTTATGAGTAAAGGGACTCAAAGCAGGGTTAAGCGGATGCCCATAGTTTAGGTTGGCTTGATGACCTCTTGGCATATGCGGGAAAAACCCATCGTGAAACGGAATATGGATTGGCATTGGACTGAAGCTTTGGCCAGACGGCATAACCCTAACGTACCTACGAACAAGAAAAAGACCTTTAGATTTAAGAGTGAACACCAATTAGTTTTGTTGAATATCACCATTAAAGAGATTGAAAGGTTTACCTGTAGGCCGGATCCACGACATACCTGTCATAGCTCCTGTCATAATCCGGGTCATATCGATCTTTCTCTCTATCTCTGATAATGGCTACTCGAGAAGTCCGTCCAGAGTCTCGAGTAACAGCATCGACAGGACTATTATTAACCGCCACTTCAGTCTCATTCCGGTTTATACATGTGTTTCTCACTTCAAGAGAGGGAGGTCGTAGTGATGAAGAATCTTCAGAGTCGGAACTGCTAGGACTATTAAAGATCCGAGCGCGAGCTTTATCATACTCTTCCTTTCTCTCCTCAACACTTCTCAAAAGATTCTGCTGTACTCCTGATCCGCTACCCCCACAACCAGATCCTCTCTTGGGTCTAGGCTTGATAGCGATTTTGAAACCCTCGGGTCTACCATTCTCAGGTTGTTTCACAGGGATTTCGGATAAGCAGACATAAGGAAATCTACTTTCCGCTGTCTTCGTCACGAGGATTCTGTTATCGGATCCATCTCCTGCACCAGTACCATTGTCCAAAGCCATGGTTACTAGTCCATAATGCTGAGCAACTCGATGTGCAGCAAGACGCAGGTACGATGTTGGAAAAGGCGGGAATTCGAACTGAAGCTGCTCAGGGTTTTGAAAGAACTTCTGTATATCAAGCTCCATTCGCAAAACTAAAGAAACACACACCAACCAACAAAAAAAGAAGCAACCTTTTAAGCACCCATCAACCACATTTTAAGAGAATCTTTCCAGATACAGTAATTAAACTCTAACATGTTCATGAGGATTCAGATTGAGCTAAAAAGACAAGTGATTATGATTTGGGTCATAGAGCAATCAAGAGGATTGGTAATAGTCATGGATCTAATCAAACCCTAATTACCAAAACATTAACTATAATTGAACCAAACACAGGATCGAGAATTAGAGAAACTCATAATTGTCCCCCAATTCTATGAAACCCTAGAAAAGTACCAGGAAATGAAATGACCAAAATCAGATCAAACACAACAGAGAGAAAGCAAAATCGAATCGTGGGAAAGAGAGAAAATTGACTAACTGGTGAGACGATGACGAGGATTTTGAAGAGCCTCGACCAGAAAAGGATCCACCATAGCTTCCTTCTCGGTCATAGAAGCCATAAAGATGAAGAAAAGCCTCGTATCTCTCTCTCCTTCTCTGCTTTGTGTCTTATGAATCCTTTGTTCTTTGTTTCACCGGAGATTAGAAGAGAAAACACATCAAGGAAACAAAAAGGAGACAATTTCTGATGAGCATTTTCTGAGAGAGAAGAGAAGAGACGCGAAACGATGAGGGTGAAGGAGATGAAAAGACTTTCTCGACCTTTATCTCTCTCAAATCGCAATCAAGTGGGGAAGAGAATAATACGAAAGTTGCTTCCTTTCCTGTTTTTTTTTATTCATTCATTTTTCTCTGTGTTTTTTTCTTGAGTTAATTTGTCGGACTTTTTGAATATTTTATGTTAATACAGTGTGACATTTTTTAATCGAGAAGTGGGTTTTGTAAAGTTGATTTTGGTGGAATCATAAAAGTATAATGTTTGGTTGGTGTCACATTTCATTTTTCCATGGTGCATCGTTCTGAACAATTTTGTCAAACAAATATCAATGCACCGAAAAACAAAGTATCTTCTCCCCAAGTATAATTAGCGTAGGAAATGTTGCAGTGTAATCTTATCACTGAATTAGGAGCAGTTAATCTCGAACGTTACGTAATCTACTTAATGGATCTTAAATGCATGATATGGTCTAAACTTAAAGCTACTAATTCATGGCTATTCACTTTTTCAAGCGTGGTTTACTATGTTTTGTGGGTTGCGTGGTCAATTCTCTCTAATATTTTTACATTAGTAAATTTCCAAATGAAACACGTCTATAATCAATCCATTGGAATGCCTAAAAATCTAGTTGTTGTTATCTAGAGTTGACAGAAAAGAGAAATAAAATAAAATTTATTTGAAGGACATTTAATGTGAAGATATTTTGTTTGGATTTACTTCCTTATTAAGATGATATTGTTGGTCAAAATTAAACGTAGTTTCCATAAAAGTAAAAATACTCCAAAAACGGCTCCGTAGACAATCTTCACCACATCCTACATGGCCCTTACTGATTGGATACAACGATGGCTTTAACTCCACGCGCCAATGTCTTAAAACCTTCTCTTGCATAATAACGTGAATAGCCTTTGAACTTGTTCCTCTTCTCTCTTTTTTTGGTTTTCAATAACCTTAAACTTACCTCTCTCTCTCGAAAATGGCGATCTCACCGGTACTATTCATTGGTTTGATTTACCTCGCCGGCGGTGGCTCTCTTTTTCCGGGGGTGGAGGCAATATGGTTAACGGTTCCAGAATCAGGAGAGAGATGCGTCTACGAAGAGATCCAAGCCAACGTGGTCGTTGTCCTTGATTACATTTGCATCGACGATGCTTTCACTCAACTTGGTCCAACATTAGATGTTCGGGTTTGTACATCAACCATATATACTCCATTTTTTCTTCGTAAATTTCATGCATCCGGGAAAATTTCGTTACTGTGTGGTCAAACGTTATATATTTGAGATAGAAATAATTTGACTACGAGTTAAGATCACTCAAATTAGAGATCGAAAATCAACATTAAACTGCTGATAGATTTGTATAGGAAAAATCAATTAGTTAACCACAAAATTCACATGAACTTTTCTACCAAGAGATTTCGGATTAATAGATTGAGAAAATAAGGGTTAATTTGGTTTATAAGTTGTCTATAGTTGGAGTGAAAATATAGTATAAACTTGTGTGTGTTGATATATGCCTTGGTTAAAATGTATAGGTAACATCTCCATATGGGAAGGAACTGTACAAGATAGCAAACGTGACACACGGTCAGGCTGCGTTTACAACGAGCGAGAGTGGAACATTCTTAGCTTGTTTAGCAATGCATCACGACCAGTCACATCACTCAGTCAATAGCTCTGTTATCGTCAGTCTTGATTGGAAGATGGGTATCAGAGCCAAAGACTGGGATTCTGTTGCTAAAAAAGAAAAGATCGAGGCAAGTCCTTCATTTCCAATTCTAATATATGATTATAATAATCTAAAAAAACACATGTAATTGAATATATGGTTCCAGGGTGTGGAGCTTGAGATTCGAAGATCTACAGAATACGCAAGTGCTATTAGGGCCAACATACTCTATTTGAGAATCAGGTTATTAATAACTTTCATATCAATCTTACGTATATATGTGGAATACGCAAAAAAGGATTTAATTAAGATTCTCTTATAAAAAAATGGTGCAGGGAAGCATATATGAGGGAAATAAACGAGAAGACAAACACGAGGGTCAATCAGCTCGGCTTAATGTCTTTAGGAGTAGCTATTGTCGTTTCGATTAGTCAAGTTTTGTATCTCAAACGATACTTCCTCAAAAAGAAGCTTATTTAACTTCATTCTACAACATTATATTATTATATATTTTAGAAAAAAATTGCAGTCTTGTGGCTCTTTTGGGACTAACTTTACCAAATCAATAAAAAAACACATGCTTTTGTGCATCATATAGTATTTTTATCTACTGATCACAAGAAACTTCATAGAATCATATGGACCAAGAATAGCATAAGTATATACATGCATGGCAGTCTAATTTATCTATATATCAACGTTAAATCTTTTACAATTGAGACTTAATTGGTACACCATTTACAAAGTATTTTGCTAATGAATGTCAACGGCAAATGATCATGATTGACGTTATTAGGTCGTTTTGGGACATCAATGTCCAACGACAGCTTAGAAGTGGGATTCATAAATTCAAAACTGTTAACATAACTACTGTAATTTTCTTATTTGTACTCTCATTAGCTTTTGATAATATGACCAATAACGCCAATTCTCCGTGGCGGGGACGTAACGCGTATGTTTAGTTTGGTTGCCGAGAGGTTGAGATGCTAGTTATGGGTTTTGTATGAGTTTCGGGATGTATTATCTCACACAAAAAGTTTGTATCGTGGAAGTCCCTTGATCGAAGATTAACATTTCTAATAAAGTTTAGCGGTGTAGAACTGCCCACGCCTCTGTGTATACGATTTAAAAGGTATTGAATCTAAAATTTTGAGATTTTATTTTTTACTTTTTGTTTCAAACTAAAATATATATTAGTCATATTTTCTAATTAAGAATCTAATAAAGCTCAGCAGTCTAGACCCGTCCACGCGTCTATGTATACACAATTTAAAAGGTATTGAATCCAAAAATTTGAGATTTTATATTTTTTACTTTTTGTTTCAAACTAAAATTTATGTTTTTTTTTTTGGTAAGCCAAGGGAGACAATGTCTCCCAAGATTTATGTTAGTCATACTTTCTACGTGATTATCTAATAAATCTCGTTTATCTAAACCTGTCCACACGTTGACAACGGTTTATCATCAAATCTCCAAACCTCTAAAAACATTGGGGGTTCGGAGTTAAAAAAAAAGCAAGAAAAAAGAGAGATAGTGAGCGTAAGTGAAAACAGCCATGGAAGAGGTAAAGGGGAAAAGAACCATCAGTAACACTTGGAAACTTGTTACAAGGTCCCAAACTGACCCCTTTGAAGGAATGCCTCTGCATCTGAAAGAGAAGATTCTCATGAAATTGAAGGCCAAAATCATATCGACGTTCATCCTCCTTTCCAAGTCCTGGTCATCGATAGTCCTTAACAAAGATTTCACCAACATGTATTTGATAATAAAGTTCTTTGAATCTTTGAATCGACCACGTCTTCTTTTGGCAGTCGACGATCGAGAAATAAATATGCAGTTCTTCCACTCTTGCTCTCGAGAGGATCCATCTTCTGATCATCAAACGGTTGGCTGTTACCCTGATTCGTATCCGCGTATCTGGTATGACTTTTCTCCACCTGTTCGTGGCTTGATCTGCTGTCTAAACAATTCTACTAAAGTGGTAATTGGAAATCCTACTACTTGTCAATTTGAAACTTTACCGAGAGTCAGAACCAAAATATACCAAGAAATATTTCCCTTCTTTGGATACGATCATGTTAAGGATGAATACAAAGTCTTGTGCATGACGATATCGGATGAGTACTATAGTAGATCAGGAAATATTGTGTCCAAGGAGCATAAAGTTTTCACTCTAGGATGTAAACAGAAGAAATGGAGAATGATCGAATGTACGATTAATCATTATCTTACTCCTGGAACTCAAGGAATATTTAGCAATGGGGTTATCTATTACTTCGCTAGGGTCAATGATGATCAGTCGCTAATGTGCTTTGTTGTGGGGTCTGAAAAGTTTAGTGTCGTTGAGTTACCGAGGCCGGCCGTCGAAGTTCTAGCGAACTACGGCGAAAAGATAGCTGTAACGAATTTGTTATATGCTAGTAATGATAGACTTTTTGTATGGATTCTAGAAGATGCCAGCAAACAAGAATGGTCAAACTTTTGTGTCTTGGTTCCTTCTTGGGTAGATATATAGATTTCGACCATTCAGCTTCACGGGTATACTTGGAACCGGCGAGCTTATATTTACACCGGGCTTAAAGCGTGGCCCCTTCTATTTACTGTGTTACGATCTCAAGGAACACACAGCTAGAAAAATCTGCTTCAAAAGAATTGGTTATTATACTTCTTTGAAAGTCTTTTTGGATCATGTAGAGAATCCTATGGTTCTGCCAAAGATAAGGCAATCGGTTGGTGATGAGTTCTTTGGTGTTGCATGAACTAATCTCTCTTCTTTCTTTTCTTATTTTTCAAGTTTCAATTAAGTGGTCGGATATTATTTGTTTAAGACTAGTTCTTATTGGATTTGATGGTCACCCATTGGTTAGTCTTTTGATCAATGGATATTTATGTCTGTGGAATATTGTAATGCAATGTTTTTTTTCTCAACATCTTTGGAATGCAATGTTTATGACTTAACAAGAAAAATGTTTATGACTTGATTATAATAATCTCTGGTTTTGTGCGGAGCTTATACAGCTTCGGTTTTCTTCTTATTTGATTTCTTTTGGGGAGAACAAAGAGTTTTGTGTTTGGCTAGATGGATCTTTATCATCATTTTGGTCGCCTTTTGAATTTTATTTCATAAAGAAATCTTATGTATAAGAAAATAAAACTAATATCGATTCTGAAATAGCAAAAATACCTCAATATTTTCACTAAATCATAAAACGAACTACATTCATCATACAACACATTGTAACATTTCACCATTAATTTCTTAACCCAAGCAACAAGCCAATAAGTAGATAGTTTTTGTTTGACTAAACATACACACGTGTTCGGAGTTTGATGTACACGCGCTGACTGCGCGTGGATGTAATATAATCTTAATTCTTAAGTATATTCGTCGACGTTGCCTTGTTCCAAAGTTATAAACCGTGTGGAACCATCGAGAAGCGAAGCCAGAATAAATTTTCGAATCCTCCGACGATGACGGAATCAACATCCGTGGTTGCTCCTCCGCCGGAGATACCTAATCTGAACCCTAGCATGTTTTCTGAGTCCGATTTGTTTTCTATTCCGCCGCTAGATCCTCTTTTCCTATCTGATTCTGATCCGATTTCAATGGATGCGCCAATCTCCGATCTCGACTTCTTACTCGACGATGAGAACGGAGATTTCGCTGATTTTGATTTCTCGTTTGATAATTCTGATGATTTCTTCGATTTCGATTTATCGGAGCCCGCGGTGGTGATCCCTGAGGAGATCGGTAACAATCGTTCGAATTTGGACTCATCGGAAAACAGAAGCGGCGATGGAGGTTTAGAAGGAAGATCTGAGTCTGTTCATTCACAGGTTTCATCTCAAGGCTCCAAGACTTTTGTGTCCGACACCGTTGACGCATCATCCTCCCCTGAATCAAGCAATCACCAGAAATCTTCTGTTAGCAAGAGGAAGAAGGAAAATGGAGACTCCAGTGGCGAATTAAGGAGCTGCAAGTACCAAAAGTCCGATGATAAATCAGTCGCTACGAACAACGAAGGTGATGATGACGACGACAAGAGGAAGTTGATAAGGCAGATTAGGAACCGTGAAAGTGCTCAGCTTTCGAGGTTGAGGAAGAAGCAACAAACTGAGGAGCTTGAAAGAAAAGTGAAGAGTATGAATGCTACCATTGCTGAATTGAATGGTAAGATTGCTTATGTTATGGCTGAGAATGTCGCTTTAAGGCAACAAATGGCTGTTGCTTCTGGTGCTCCTCCTATGAATCCTTATATGGCTGCCCCGCCTTTACCGTATCAATGGATGCCGTATCCGCCGTATCCTGTTAGGGGATATGGATCACAGACACCTTTGGTTCCCATTCCTAAGTTAAATCCTAAGCCTGTCTCGAGTTGTAGACCGAAGAAGGCAGAGAGTAAGAAGAATGAGGGTAAAAGTAAGCTCAAGAAGGTTGCTAGTATTAGTTTTATTGGAATTCTCTTCTTTGTCTTCTTGTTTGGTACATTGGTTCCTTTTATGAATGTAAATTTTGGAGGAGAACGTGGAAGCTTTGGCGGTTTGTCTAAATATGATGGCCACCGGTATTACGATGAACATAAGGGGAGGGTTTTAATGGTCGGCGATGGTTCTGATGTTAGAAGAAATAGTGGAATTTCTGAAGGAAATATCCATTCTAGTAGGATTAGTCATGGTGAGAGAGATAGTTGTGGAGGAGTAGATTATAATGCTCATCCGAAAGTAGAAGGACGACCAAGTTCGTTGAGCAATGCCAGTGATCCTCTCTTTGCTTCTCTCTATGTCCCAAGAAACGATGGGCTTGTGAAGATCGATGGGAACTTGATAATTCACTCTGTTTTGGCGAGCGAGAAAGCAAGGGGTTTAGGAAAGAAGAATATCACTGAAACAGTAAAAACTAAAGAACCGGATTTGACCATTCCTGGTGCACTGTCTTCTGCATTAGCTGTTCCGGGGGTAAGAGGAAATGCAGCAATGCTTCCGCATTCAACAGCTCTCTCTTCTGAAGGGAAAAGACTTCACCAATGGTTTCATGAAGGTGGCTCAGGTAATTCTTGTTCTCTATGTAGTTTCTACTAAATGGAGTGATCTGGATTTTCAACTCTACATTGCATTCTCTTGCAGGGCCACTAATGGATTACAGCATGTGCACCGAGGTTTTCCAGTTTGATATTGCTCCTGGTGCTATAGTCCCGTCATCAGTCTCCAGCATTTCTGCGGAGCATCTCCAAAATGTCACTACCCACGGCAAGAGAATGAAGAACAGGAGAATCCTTGAGGGACTTCCTGTTTCACTTGTGGCGTCAGAGCTCAATATCACCGGAACCCAGCCAAACAAAGACGCTCAAAATAAGACCTTTAATGGAAACACTAACAAACCCACATCATCATCCTCCATGGTTGTCTCAGTGTTACTTGATCCAAGAGAGGTCGTTGACTCTGAAACCGACAGAGTGGTTCCCCCAAACCCAAAATCACTTTCCCGGATCTTTGTGGTGGTGCTTCTTGACAGTGTCAAGTACGTTACCTACTCATGCGTTCTTCCTCGATCGGGTCTCCATCTCGTAGCCACCTGATTTGAGCTACTCAGATCTTGACCTTAAGTAGGCGAACATTGACTTGTTTATACATACAGACCTTGTTGACTTTTTTTCCCTGTGTTGTATAACTCTTATGTTCTAAGGTTTTGGATTTTAATTTTGAGATAAGCATAAAGTGGAATCCTTGTTTTAAAGGCATTTCCAATAGCTTTAGGCTGTATAATACATCCGATGGTTGCAGAACTTTTCTAATTTAGAAGATATAATATACAAAAGAAGCTCTTAGAGCATATATATTCAATTGGGACTTAAGTAGAAGGCTGCACCCTTTTGTGCAGCATCATTCTATAACAACTCTTCCGGTTCTGTATCTAGTTTCCATATGAATTCATTTTATACATTTAAAAGTTTTGAGTACTCTGTCGATACAGTTTACTAGACATGTTAATGTCGTTATTCATGAAGCCAGGCCACTATCAGCATGAGAAGGACAATCCATGGCATAGCTGGTAAAACCTCAATCGCTGCTGCCAAACACAGAAAGAAGAAGGCATTTGATTAGAATTGGGAGTCTATGATTTGATATATCTTTGCTAAATTGGAAGACTTTAAGTAGCAACTTACATGAAGAGGACTGCGGTTGAGGATGAGCAACTTCGTTTGCATGTGGTTCCCGTGGTTCCGTTATGGGTGGTTGAGCTGCATGGGCAAACACCACATGTGGTAGAGGGGCAGAGATTGGAACTATATGAGACTTGGCTGCAGAAATTGGGGCCGGTGAGTGCAGCTGATGATGTGGTGCCCCAGCAGAAGGAGCAGGCGCAGGTGTGGATGAAAACTGCACGCGTTTCTCCTTGAAATGTACTCTATTCCCTGGGTTGCAGGGTGGAGGTGCAGATGGAGCTCTCTTACGGCTTCTGTGAGGAGCAGGAGAGGCCACAGGTGAAACCTCGGGAGCCATTTTCGGGCTAAGATTGTGGTGGTGGTGGTGATGATGGTTGTGATGGTGATGGTGGTGGTGGTGATGGTGATGGTGATGGTGATGGTGATGCTTCGAATGGGGACTAGGTGAGGGTGATGGAGATTTGGTGCTACTATCACTGCTGTTTGGCAAGAAAGATGACAGACGAACTTGCTTGACCTTACCAAATATGGTATTATTCAGGCCAAGGTTTTTCGAGCGTGAACCTGTGATGGTATCAGTCAGTTGTTTCAACCTTGGGCTTGAATTTGAAGTCCCGACTCTTAGCAAAACTGATGAGTGAACAGTTGTCGGGGGAGACACGGTCGACCCTTCTGAGTTCGATAAGCTTACATACAAATTCTGCATTCAGGTAAAATCCATGTTTCAGAACAATCTAACTCAAGGCATTAACAGTTGCTAATGAATTCATAACTTCAACATGATTGAAAGATTTAGAAAATAATGTATTGTGATAGAAATGACAAACCTCGTATGGTGCGAGATTCAGCCCATTTTTGAGTTGACTAGCAAGGGTATTGAAGTTTATCTGTATCTGGTGAATAGAGTAGTTTAGGGTAAAGTTGAAAACAATCTTGAATTTCTGCAGAGGGAAAGCACTTTGTGGTGGAATCACAGTGATTCCTCCTGGAAATTTTAGCACTTCAAAAAGGAAGGTTTCCCCAAACAAGGATTTTGTAAGCTGGAGAGTAGATTGATTTATGAGCACCGATTCAAACATCTCTTTGATAGAACTCAGGGACAGAGGTAAGATTTCTCGGTATCCAGTATCAGGGTCAATTCCAAACACAACCTTTGTTATGTTCAATTCATCTGACGGCTCAACAGCCAGGATAGTTACCTATTGTTTCATTAGAGCCAAGTTAGATCAGAAGAGAAACGAGATGACAAAACGAATCAGAAACAATAATTTAAAAGTTAAGAAAAAGATGAAAACATCATACTTTGATGGAAATGTAGCTCATCTCTTGAAAGATGTCATTCTGAAGCTGCAATGTATTTTCATTAAGAAAAGAAGCCGATCTATTGATGCTAAAACTGGCCACTATAGCATGACCTGCATCAAAATGTGAGAAACAATTAACAAGGAACGAATATCCTAACAGTGATCGATAACCATATCCATGACCCTAAAACCTATAAATCAGAGTATTGATCATCCATTTTCCCTGAGTTAAAACTTGTAAGAAGATGTCTTCTCTTCACTACTCATGGAAAATTTACAGGTGTCTCAAGTGAAAGCCAAGACAGAGTCACTGAGATATGAACACGCATCACTACTAATAATGTCAAGTAACTATGATTCAGGATAGCTTTAAAAAGGTTCACAGATTTATTTCTCCTCAATAACATAATCTTCCTATCTAAAAACTTCAAAGAGGAAGCAGTTTTGACTCATCCCTGACCATTAAAGCACAAATCACAGTCAAAATCTCATTCCCAAAATAGCTTTCTAATTAGTAATAAGCAAAATTCAGGACATAGAAGATGAGAAACATAGACTCAAATCAATGTTAAAGCTATAGAGTAAATTCATTGTCCAAATAGGACCTCAGCAGCTAAAATAGCTTTTAGCAAAAATTGAAACTTTTGCACGAATTCAGAAAGAGGAGATTTACCTCTAAATCTGGGATCAAGATTCGAATCCTCACGATCCATAGGAAACGGAAGCAACAAAAACAAAGCCGAAAGAAACAAAGCGACTGATAAAAGCAGCACGAATAAACATTTGAACCCAACGAAGCTTGAGATCCATTTGCAACACCCACACCGAGCATTCCTCACCGTCGAATCGCCGGTAGCTTCGCCGCCGGCGACACGGAGACTCACATCATCCTCGGTTTTACCCATTGACAAAAGCAAACTAAGGTTTCAAGACATAGCAACAAAGAGAAACCCCACCTTCCTCAGCGGTGGGTACACCCATCATTAGCTTCCACAGCTCAACAAAAGCCCTAATTCACCAGATTGAGAACGTGATAGCTACCAAATTCGCAGAAAATGAAGAAATTTCACCTTCGAATATTTGAAATCGGAATCGAGGTTTTTGCTCTTTAATTCCTTACCCAAAACATGGCTTTGATATTTAAAACACACACACAAAAAAACGCAAAACGAAGAGAGTGAAGTGAATTTTTCCGATTTCAGATTATAAGAATGTTTTTTTTTTAATATATATAGAAAATGGCACAAAAATAAAAATAAGAAAGGGATTTGGTTTTTTGTAAGGGTTTTCTATTTACGCTCAACTGAATTTAATTTTCACATATATACTTTCTTAACTTCACTATCATTTTCCTTAAGATTTATCTTAATTATGATCATTGCAAATTTTATACACCTTGGAAACTTTAAATAATATGGTTGGTCGTTTTGGGTAAGACCACCGACAGAAGAGTGCTCGAACTACCGTCACCGAATGGATAAATTCAAGAAAATTATCAAATTTTTAAGAAAATAATGAGAAAATATAATATCAAGGTTGATAAACAATATTTTTCATACATTAATAAGACTACAAAACCCTTTTGTACATGCCAATATATTGAAAAAAGCAACATTTTATCATGGAAAAATAAAATATCATCATATACTACGTACATGCACATGGATTGATTCAAAAGCTAGCATCTCAATGGAAAGGTGATGATCCATTATGGTTTGAGGCCAAACCAGAGGACCTGAACGGCCACAGATGCCACAATGGATTTTTCCGGCTATTATTTCGGTCTTGTGGAAGTTCTTTGCGGCAGACGGGGCAAGTATTACGCTGGACTAACCACGGGAGTATACATTCAGAATGGTAGATATGTTTACACGGCATTTTTCTTGCATCTGATCCGATTTCAAACTGGTCTTGGCAAACCGGACAATAGGGATCTAAACCGAGATGCTTCTGCCTGATTTTGATCTTTTGCAATGAGTTAATCGCGGCTAGTGATGCTGGAGGAGGACCACGACGGTCTTGTAGTGCTGGGAGCCGGTTAAACAACTCTTCAAAACTTAGTTGTTCTCCTATAACCGATCTTCTGTTGTTGCGACGGTTACGAGCTTCTTCGTAGGCTAATCCGAATAAATCAAAAGGGCTTAGTTCAACATTCTCATATAGCCTTTCAAGAAAGGTGTTACCACAGTAAATGCAAGCTCCTTCTCTTCTGCCTTCTCCTTGAAGATGGATTCCTCGTCTACAAGTATGACACCAATGTGTATTTTTCCGCCTAGTCGTAGTCATGGATCTGCAAAAAGGAAAAACGATTTTTTCTCGTCAAACCATTGTCAAGGACCTTTTAGAAAAAAGATTAAAATAACTCATCGTTTGTAACTCTACTGGTGACTAAGTAACATAAATTCCGGACGGAACAAGGCTTCAAGATCACAAGCCAACGAATTTCAAAGTTGGAAAATGAACTAAATTCGAAGAGATATTATGAGTTAAAAGTCCGAAACTGTTTTGTTATATTAATTTAAAATAGGTTTTACAATTTTAGATATATAAGCCCTAAACAACTTTCACAAATCCAAAATGGATACACTAGAAGCACAATTTGAAAGATACATAAAACACTGAACCCTTACAAACACATGACAAGAAATCGATTAAAAGGCCTTTAGATTCAAATCAAACGCAAATGACGTAGAAACAAATAGTCAAATACAAGTAGTGTTTAAGCTCCATAGCTTAATCTTTGACCCCGTGATCTTGCTTTTGCATAGTAGCTATTTTTGTAGAACCAAAATTATGCAGAAATTTTTACACTGAACCAAAACAAAAATATGCAGAAACAAGATCATGCATGGGTTTTAACATTAAACCAAAAAAAGATCATGAATGAGTCAAAGATTAAGCTATGGAGCATAAACGATAACATGTGATCGGTGGAAACAAAACGAATCATGCAAGTATGGCTTACCGGAGTTAAAATGGATTGATCCGACAAACTTGTGAATCTCCAAGTGCTGAAAGAATATTTAAAATAGAAGAAAAGGAAACTTTTGGAAGAAGAGAAGTCTTTAACGCAACTGAAAATAGAGTCGAGGATGATATCGACGACGAAACTTCAAAAGACAGCTTCAACAACGGGAACATGTGGCTGAAGCTTAACAAAAGAGTCAAAGCACGAAACTAACGAGAAATTTAATGAAAAAAATACAAAAATAATAATTTAATACTAGTACTAATTAAAAAATAGTGCTAAACATCTGTGGGACTATGAACAATGCTTTTTAAAACGACATAATTGCGACACCAAAAACGCGTTTATTTAGATTACCTTTCAAGTAATTCACGTGATAAATGTAATTATCCATAACTTTGAAAAATGAGTACCCCATTGTTGGTATCAGGACATGTGTAATGTGTTAATAATTTACTATTACAGTATGCTCTGAATGTAATGTTGATAACATAACTTTAAAAAAACGAATATCCCATCTTTATACTAGCTAGGCCATGTGACGTGTTTTTCATCAAGGGTCATTATGTCATATAGGACGACACATGTATAGTCTAGTTATTACTAATTTACTATTAACTAAATAATCATTCAGTTAATCATAAGCCTATATCTTTAGAATTAATATATATATTGACAAATTCAATATTTTACTTAAATAAAACAGATGAGTTATCAAGATAAATGATCAAAACTATTACCATTTTTTTTTATAACCTAAGTTTTTTAATGTCGACATAAATTTCTGGCTTTTTAAAATTCTAGGGTCTTCTTCTCTTGCCCTCTTTTAATTGGCTCAAGCTCTGTTTCTTTAAGTTTTCTCGGGAAAGTTCTTGTGGACTTTCTGCAGAAACTTTTGTCAGATTCTCAGGCGAATTTTATTTCCTGCAGAGAAACTTAAAAAAAAAAAAAACTACACAACTAGTACTATATTGATTCGTATTCAAAAACCTAAATTCAAATTTAATTAGGGTTTTGCAGATCGAGGAATTCGGATTCCGGAATCGATTTTCCCTCGCCGTTTCGTGATGGCGAAGATGAGACCATCTGTTTCGTTGGATACTTGGAGAGAGTATTTCCGGCGAGGAGATTCTGATATTTTTGGTATCATTGATCATGCGATTATGGTAGCTGCTGCAGATTGGCCAAAGGAGTTTAAATCCAGGAGTGATAGAATTGCTGAGCTTCTCTTCTCTTGTAAAGTGAGTCGCTGCATTGGTTGTGACCACCTTGAGCTCTCGATAGCTGGAGACGAAGCGGCGGTGGAGATAGTTGGAGTTGGCGGCGGCGGTGATAGGGGTGATTCTGGTGTTGCGACGGGTGAAGGTGAAGAGGCGTCTGTGAGTGTTGATGAGGTTATGAGGATCAGAGATATCTTGTCGAACAAAGACGATGAGGTTTTTAGTCTCTTTGCTTGGATTACATTAAAACTTGTGCTAATTCATTGGTTAAATTTGGAATCTTTGTGTTGATTGTTGAGTTTTTGGTTTCTGTCATCTTTTTTGCAGAAAGATTCTGTGTTACTCGAATCTCTGAGAAAGCTTGAGTCAATGTCTATGAGTGTGGACATTCTTAAGGTTTGTTTTTTTGGTGTTGTTTTGATATTGTATGATTTGGTGTAGTGGAAGTTGCTTATTCTGATGGAGCTTTTCGAGGCTGTGGAGTGATTTAAGTGTTTACGTTCTTGCAGGATACTGAAATTGGAAAGGCTGTTAATGGTCTGAGGAGACATAGTTCCGATAAGATTAGCAAACTTGCAAAGACTCTTTTCGCGTATGAGTTTCATCATTCTCATTGTGTGCTTAGTTTCATTTGTTCTCATACTCTCGCATCTGTGATGTGAATTAAACTTTGGCAAAATGTTCCAAAAAAATTGAACCTCCACGGTTTGATTTAGATGCAAACCAGTTGCCTTGTAGGATGTCTCAAATTGTAAAATGTCATTATAAAAGCCTTGGTTGATCATTAGGGAGCTGCTCTTGTGTTAGCTCAATACTTAGAACATTTTACTCTTCCTTACTTTCTGGCTCCCGAGTATAAAGATTGTGTTTTTATATATGGGATGCACAGAGAGTGGAAGAGGCTGGTGGACCAGTGGATGAACACCCCAGAGGAAATGGCTGGTAAATAGCTCTCTCCTCCTGTTCCGTAGTCAGTGCGAGCAGGTTTTGGTCTAGATTTATAGTAATTGGGTCTTGCAGGCACTGAAGGGACGCCAGAGTCTCTAAACCTTTCAGTAATTGATGAAGAAGAAGCCTTTCCTTCTCCTCCACATGATTTAGATATCTATGCACCTGAACCTAATGGGTTTGAACTTTCTCAGGTCTATTAACATTTTTCCCTCTCATCATATTTTATTTCTGGCATAGACGAAATGTTATCCTGACAAGTTTCCTCCCTCGTCCTTGTTTCATAATGTCTTGGGTCACTTGAAGATCTTAGATTGTTTGGACTGCGATGGAAGTGAGTTAGTATACTCTTTGGTACTCTGTTCTCTACTTGAAAGTTTTCCTATATTTTGACACTCATGGTGGCCACTGTTTTCAGATCCTCGTCACAGTGTGGAGTCCAAACATGAAAGAAAATCGCAAAGTAGTGCGGGGAGGAGACCCAAGGGAACAAATGATGCAAATGTGGTTGGGAGGTACTGCAATGATCAACAGACGAGGAGAGAAGAAGCTGATGTTAGACCTATGAAGCACTCAGCCACAGATGTTGTCGAGCCTAAAAGACAAACAAAGCAAAGTAGAGAACAAATGGTATCCGCAATCCAACGAAAACCAACTGCTGTTACTGAGCAAAAGCGGAAACTTGCTGGACCTCAACAAGATGTGAGTGTTTGAGTTAATAAAGCCGTGGTGTTTGATTATTAATCTGTTTTGTTTCTAATAGCAAGTGTTCTTGTCTTTGTTCAGAAACTCAAAGCTCTGGATCCAGACTCAAAGTTTGAGTTTGCAAAGCGGAAACTCCAAGAGAGCTACCACCAACATGAGAATGGTTAGTCAAATCGTCTTAAGAGATTTCAATATTTCCACTATTACAATACACCTAATTCTTAATGACCCATTTGTTTTTGAACAGCTAAGAGACAGAGGACGATACAAGTACTGGAAACTATCCCAAAGCAAAATAAAGTTCAGAAACCGCAACTCAAGAGACCCGCCACACGAAGATAGTCCATTTTTTCCTTCGGATGATCTATACAATTACTACGACCATTCAGAGGCGTTAATATACAACAAAAGTGCATTGACAGATCCAACATAAACTTCTTAGGATGCTCTATTCTTTTGTCCCAGTATTTATTGGTACTTCTGGTCCAGTGAATTCCCGGTTTGGTCCGGTTTTGTGACAATAGAACCTCATAATTGTGACAAGGGAAAATCCCTTTTTCACTTTCTTCATGTTTCATTATGAAAATAAAAAAGAAAATTATTAGGACAAAAGGGCTTCTCGTATTTGACCATCCCTAAACCTAACTTGCGAGGCAAGCAAACTTTTTAAATCTGTTTATACAAAGATTTTGTAATTTTTAATATCACTTATGAGGTGAAATATAACAGAGTGATAAATTCCTAGGGTTACGAGTTACCTTCCCTCATCCTCAATCTCGCGAATCCTCGTGATAGTTCCTCCCAATTCTCAAGGTACCTACTTCAATTTTCCTTGTTGTAAATTTTGTTTTCCTAGTGCTAGTTATCGATAAACCTGATGGGTTAAACGTTGAGCTGTTAAGAATTCTGGCCTAGATTTTGTACGTCGGGGATACAACCGAAAGTCTTTGATTGGAAATCGAAAAGCCCTAATTTTGTGGCCTTTATTGATAAACATAAGTGAGAGCATAGGTTTGGTAAAACAATGGTCTCTGTTTGCATTGCATAGAATTGAAATTTAGCTGCATATGTAGACATGATGAGTTGATGATTGATATTCCTGTATATTTTGGACTCGTACTTGTGCAGATAGATAAAGCAGAGATGGTGGATGAGATGATGATTTTCAAGAAGATGAGTGTCCTTCTAACTGAAAAGGATTTTGTTGATGCCATCGTATCTGTTTCTCTCAAGGACCTTACGAGATCACTCTTTGTCAGGTTCGAGGCCAAGGCTTGCCCTAAGTTTGACCTTATCCATAAGACTTCCGTCGAGACGGTTAGGTGCGTAGGGAAAACCTTTATGCATATGCTCTCTAAGGTTTCTAGAGAGTTTCCTCCCCGCAATCGAACTCATCCCGGTGGCCTCCTCTATCAGCGATTTGATCCTACTCACTTGTCTCTTGCTCGCCAACAAGTTGCTATATGCAAGGAAACTGATTCACAGTATCCGCATGAGATTGTGATTCACTGGACAAGTGCAAGCGCCTGAAAGTGGATGCTCTTGGTTACATGTTTACTATTGCAATGAGATGCGCCCCTAGTTTGGCTTATCTCGAAAAGTTCAGGCAGTACATGGCTCAGGCGAATGAGAAGAATCTGGAAGATGAGACTGCTGCTACTCTGACGAACAAGAAGCATGTCGCCCTCTTGGCTGAGGAAGACTGCACAGTCCTTTGCACCCCTCGCTTTGAGTTTCAAAATGTTGCCGACTTTGTTCTTCCAGAAACTTTGCGTTGGCTTGACGAGTTGGAGCTTCAAGCCAGCTTCAAGCTCCAAGCTAATCAACTGGACTCTGCAAAACTTGCCCGCACTCGCAAGAAGCACCACATGGTGTATTATTCTCGCTTATATATCAATCTGTTGAAGAATCAATGTCTCTCGGTTATTTTATTCTATATCTATCTAGTCTTTGATATTGTCGACATTTGTTTCTTCAGGTCCAATAACATGAAGAATCTCTCTAAAATTTAGTCTTGATTGAGCTAAAATATATAGTTATACTTCATGATACAATGCCTTGGAACTTCAAGTCCACGTCTTGTTGTTGTGACCCTCCAAAAGCATTCCCTAGAAACTTTGCAACAATAGATATGAATTCATCTGGTTTTTCCTCTTGAGGAAGATGACCACATTTCTTAATTACTTCGAACACTGATCCCGGTATGGCTCGTGCCAGCCTCTCTGCGTTCCATGCTGGCACAATACGGTCCGTATCTCCCGTCACAATCAGAACTATTAGAAACATGAAGATAGTATGATGTCATTGGTTCAGAGTTCAGACATACAATGCACAATATTTGGTTCCAATTTCTAATTCATTGTCAGAATCTTATAGAAAGAGATATTACCAGGGCATTTGATTTCTTGAAGCCTTTTAGACAATGGGAGTTTTTTCTCTGAGCCATTATTATCTGTTAGTGTAGCCACCGTGAATTCCACGAGAGCTTTGTCCCATCCCTTGGCTTTAAGAGGCTGTTTTTTTTGCAACAAATACAATCAAATTTCCTAAATTTTTAACATAACAATGCAGAAGAAATAAAGAAACCTGAGAAAACCCGAAAATCTCACCTTTGTATAACCCTGCACGACATGATCCGTCACTTGTTTTGAGTCATACCACGCGTTCCTAACAGCTGTTACTCCAAATTTATTGATTGCCATCCTCACCTGGTGAAAAAAACAACCACCTTAGAAACACATCAAGTGTTCTGGTCTAACAACATATAAAAAATGACATGACTGGTGAATGAAGCCAAGACAAAAAAAAGCGGTACCAGCATTACTCCAAGGAAGGATCTGAGGAAAGCTGCTAAAGCTTTCTTGTAGAGAGAACTCAGCATATTCGCCATTCCCGTTACCACTCTCAATACTGCTCTTATAACACCTTTGGTTAACTCAACTAGAGTCCCTAGAAAGTTGCTAGTGGGAGCTTCTTTGTCACGGTTCTCTCCAGCATCAGTTGTGGCCACAGGACGGGGAGCGAATATAGCTGGAGCGACGAGAATGAGAGCAGCAACACGCTCCGGGGCTTCAAAGTAAGCATCTAAAGCTACAGGGCAACCAGCAGAATGCCTACAACATATGAATTAACAATCTCAGCTTATGGTGGCACTTTAATAAGAAATGCAAAGTATATGGAACCTACTAGCTTACTTACCCCACAAGAATCGCCTTATCGGCAGCAAGAACATCGATGAAATACAACGTAGTGAGCACGGAATACACCATGGAGTAGGGATTCAATGGTTTTGCATCATTGGTAGCACCACTAAACGGGTGAAAAATCCGAGAAGTCAAACCAAATGCTGGTCTATCAAAGGCAAGAACTTTTGAACTAACGAGACGAGCTAATGGCTTCATAACTCTGTTCCAGGAGAACACAGAAGCGCCGAAACCGTGCAATAGAATCATCGGAAACTTGGTTTTTGGTGTTTCTTGAGCATGAGGGCTTGTGTTTGAAACATCATCAGAGAGTGTATGTGGATCTAACACTTTGTGGTGTATATGAACACCTTGAAACTCACAGAAACAACTGTCTGGATCAGCTAGGTTCATTGGATCCTGTTCTGTTTCAGCTTCCATCTCCTCTTTACTATGTGCTCCAGCATCTAAATATTCATGAAACAAGAAGATTACTCATATAAAATTAGATCTTTATGGGAGAAAAAGGAACAATTTGTGATACACAGAGAGATTACTCAAATCTAATTTCATCCAATTGGAACTATAAGCTCAAATGTTCCACAATTAGCAGAATACTAAATCTCATAGGTGAGTCAAGAAACCTCAATATGGTAGTTACCTAACACGAACAGAAAGATTCATCAATTGAAATCTGAATTCTAAGTAGAAAGAAAGGAACAATTTTTGTAAGAAACCTGGGAAGCCACCAGAGAGAGAAGGAGAAGAAGCAGCATTGGAGACGATGAGACGGCGAGAGGGTTGGCCGGAAATCTGACGAGACATCTGAAAATGGGTTCTAGAGGAATCTGAACTAAACTTGTCGCTGAGAGATAATGTTGAGAGAGTCTGCTTTGGTTGGTTCAAAAAGAAGATGCATGTGGTGTTTAAATTCATTGTTGCTTCCTACTAATCAGACAGAAGAATAACATCAACTACACAAAAGTTCTGACATTTTTGTTCTGTTTTTTCTAAATTAAACGGCAAGGTTAGATGATTCAACAGTGTTTTGTCTTTGTTTGTAAAACAAATTAAAAAAAAAAATGGTGATGAATTCCTGACTTCTCATTCTCAGTTCTCACCTACACAATCTATTGGACAAAAACTAAAGATCATTGGATGAACAAGAGGACCTAAACGTAAAAAGCCCACTCCATTCGTTGCCACTTGGCTTCTCAGTATTATGGGCCGCCAAGATTAAACTATTCCATGTTTTGGTATTACAATTTGAAAGTTTTATTTTTTTTACTGCTTATTACCAAACCGGTTCACAGTTTCACACATAATATCAACATGACTGGTTCATACACCTTTTACAGGATCACTTAACACAACACACACACACACACACACACTTGATCCCAGACTTGAATTGAATCTTGCTTGGTTGTGGAAAAAAGCCCAGGACTAGCCCAAACCAGATTATTTTGTTGTTATGAAACCAGATTGGTTGGTGGCAATAAAAGCCCAGGCCTAGCCCAAACCAGATTATTGTTGTTATGAATACCTTACCTTCTTTCTTTCTTTTTTGTCAAGTATCTTACCTTCTTTCTAGGGTTGTTATTATAACTTTGAGTCAATTGCCTTGCCGGAAAACAAAATTGGCGCTGTTTTCACCGTCTCCATGGCCAGTTCTAGCAAGGAAGTTAATTTATGTGGTTTGTTTTCAGTGGCTCTGAGCTACTATCTACTTGGCTGTTGATTTTATTTCTTTTCTTTTCCATTGATCTGCTCTTCTTTTAGGTAAGAGAAATCCGGAAGATGATGATTTGGAGACCAAACCGTTTCTCAAGAAACATAAGGACGAGGAGAAGAAAGTAACGTCGGATCACTCCACTTTTTTTTTTTAATACATACACCACTTATGTATGTATGTATGTGAATGTAACAGGAGGAGACACCGGAAGGACTTGCTGATAGCCTCCAGCACAAGTCTGATCAAGCTAATTTAATCTCTCTCAAGGTTTAATATTGTAATAAGTTTTATTATGTTCAAATTAAGCATCTTGTTCTCCAAAATCTGTTCCAACGGCTACTCGCTTAACAGGAGGAGGAAAGTACTGTGGAAGGACGTGATGACACTCCCGATTTTGTTGAGGTAGCTACCTCTCCTTATGCAATTTTGTTTTGTCCTTTTCGTCATGCTAACACAAACTTCTGCTTGGCTGTTAAATTCAGGAAGCTTCCGTGATAAAAAAATACGCTCTTTATGGGCCGTATCCCTCACCGAGCCCCATTATCACATATCGTCGCTTTCTTCAAAGATGTTGGAGAAGTTGTTCATGTTCGACTTGCTATAAAACGAGATGGTGGGCGTACTGGCTCTGGCTTTGTTGAGTTTGCTTCTCCCTATGAAACAAAAAAAGTGAGACCAGTTTTTTTTTTCTTTGAAAACTTGTGTATAGTTAGTTATATGTTTAAACGTATCCAAGGTTATTTTCTGACGTTTTTTTCACTCTAGGCACTGGAAAAGAAGGATGGAGAATGTTTGCTCGATCGCAAGATTTATCTTAAAGTGCCTAAGCTAAGCTCTTCATTGACTCTTCCTACGTAAGTAAACATGATTTTTCCACGTTTTGTAACTGATTGCTAGACTTTTTGATACAATATCACAGAAGACTAAGGCTTTTCATTTTTTGATTAATTAGGTATTGCATAGATCACCAGGTTTGGTAAGGGAACAAGACTTTTTTTTGAAGTTTTTTTGTATACATGTAGAGATCACTAGCGTTTTCCATTTTTCTAGGTACCAAGACTTCCTTCCACGACAAGAAGATGAGACACCTCCCGCCGATTTTGCTGAGGTACCACCCTACTGCCCTCATTATCTTCAAAACGCTCGAAATGTTTACTTATTTTCTGGGGCTGAATCTTGCTAGCTACTTTTTCCTTGTTTCCTGCTAACACACTTGTTCCTGTATAATGCACAGGAAGTTCTCTTTGTTGCCAATCTCTCCCCCCAAACTAAGATATTAGATATGTAAGTAGCACTCCCACTTTTCTTCTCTGAGCAAAGAAAAAGTAACTCTCCCATCACTCATATTTTACCCTCCACTTTTGCAGCTTCGGTTTCTGTCAAGATGTTGGAGAAGTTGTTAGTGTTCGACTTATTGCAAACCATGAGGACAAGCCTGTGGGCTGTGCCTTTGTTGAGTTTCTTTCTGCCAACGAAGCAAAGAAGGTGAGACTGGTTTTGTAGTCATGATGGACGATTTTAGTATTTTACTAGTCATTTTGAAAATTAGTGTATACAAACTTATGATGAAAAACATACTACTAGTTTTTTGAAAGCTGGATAGCTGATTAAATCTTTTTAATACTGTAGGTGCTGGAAAACAAGAATGGTGAATATTTTCATGGTCATAAGATCATTTTGATGAGAGGACATGGTGAAACTCCCGATTTCGCTGAGGTACCTCTTCTTGTTGTCTTCACAATATGTCAGGCTCAGCAGAAACCTTTAATAATAATAACAGAAATCTTGTGTTTTTTTTTTGTGCAACCTTAAGTCCTTTTCTTCTTTGCGTCGTGCTAACTCACTTGGCTGTTAAACGCAGGCTGTTGCCACAAGTAAAAAAAAGACGCTCTTTGTTGCCCATCTTACTCCCCAGACTATAATATCAGATATGTAAGTAGCACCTTAAGATTTCCTCTTTCGTTATTGGAGCAAGTTTCTCATGACTAATATTTTATCCTCCACTTTTTTACAGCATCGACTAATTGTTAACCACACTGGCAAGCATGTGGGCAAGGGATTTGTTGAGTTTGCTTCTGCTAAGGAAGCAGAGAATGTGAGAGTTGTTTTTCTAGTAATTGATGAAAAGTAATGTATACAAGTCGCAGTCATTTGATTAGTTAAACCGTTTATTTATACTCTAGGCGCTGGAAAAGAAGAAGGGTGAATATTTGCAGGATGGCGAGATTTTTCTTAAGGCGGCTAACATAGCTCCATTCCCTCCACCCAAGTAAATTAATTTTCCATGTTATGGAGATTTGTTGCTGTCAACTTATTGCCACCACAGAAGACTAACACTAATATTATATTTCTTAACTAGGTGGTGCGTAGATCACAAGGTTTGGTAAGGAATTTTCAACTATTTGCATCTTGAGGGTTTGTTATCAAGAGCACATTGGGTGAAGTTTTTGGTATACATGTAGAGATCACAAGGGTTGTTTAATGTTCCAGGTACGAAGACTACCTTGGACAAGAAAGAGATGAGGCAGCAGTGGAAGGACTTGCTGAAACTCCCTATTTTGTTGAGGTACGCGTGTTGTTATCATCTTCAAAATATGTCAGGCTCAGAGGGGAAATGCTCAAGTGTTTGATAACAAAACTGTTACCTCCTTAGAGCCATGCTAACACACTTGGCTGCTAAATACAGGAAGCAAGAAAAAAGACGCTTTTTGTTACCAATCTCCCTCCTAGAACTAGTATACAAAGGATGTAAGTAGCACCTTTAGTTTACTCTTTCGTTCTTGGAGCAAGTTTTTCATGACTGATGTTTTATCCTCTTCATGTTTACAGGTTGTATTTCTTCCAAGACTTTGAAGTTGTTCGTGTTCGACTTATTGTTGACCAATCGGGTAAGCATATGGGCTGTGGCTATTTTGAGTTTGCTTCTGCTAATGAAGCAGAGAAGGTGAGTAGTTTTTATAGCAATGATGAAAACTAGTGTATACTTACTTATATGATGAAATTGTTTTGATGAAATATTTTTATACTGTAGGCGCTGGAACAGAGGAATGGTAAAAGTTTGCGCTATCACAAAATCTTTCTTGAGCTGGCTGAGATAGCTCCATACCCTCTCCAACACATGTACATTGATTTTCCATGTTATTGCTCTAGTTTTGATGTCATAACAGAAGATTAACGTTATCATTTTTTGTTAATTAGGTACAAGCTTGCAGAGAAGCTTTGGTAAGGGATTTTTTAACTACTATTTTGCCTTTAAGAGATTTTTTGTTATCAAAGGCAAATTCGGTGAAGTTTTTCGTATAAATGGGGAGAGATCACAAGGGTTTTTGATACAATGCAGGTACGAAGACAACCTTCTACGAGAATCGAATCTGAAGCAACAGAAGGCAAAATCCAACGGATTCTGCGGTAAGAAGATTACCTTCTCTTACGGGGACGACTGCTAGAAGATGAAGAAGCTCTCTTTTTACGGGGATTAGTGTAGACACTGAAATTATTATCCATAGTAAACTGAAAATTCAAAAAGGGAGTACGGCTTACAGGTCGGTCTGATTTCGGTTTACCAAACCGGTTCACAGTTTCACACAGAATATCAACATTACTGGTTCATACACCTTTTACAGGATCATTCAACACAAGTACACAAAACATAGGCAAGAAGCTCTCCATTTATCATCATCCCCTCCACTGATCCTTCTTGTTCCGAACTTCCCTCATTGTATCAATTGGCGACTTGCAACCGAGTTTCTCCTGGAAAATAACAAAGTTAATCTCGATATACGACAAGAAAGTAAAGATCGATATCAACAGTGATAGCTGATAAAACCGAATCATGAATTGTTCAAGAAGATGAACCAAATGGAGTAATAACCTGTATCTCTGGCTTATCAACACGCATAAATGGATTTGTTTCGAGCTCTTCCTCCAGTGTTGAAGGGATTGTGGGAAGATCTGCTTGGCGCTGTTGACGGGCCCATGCTAACTTCTGTTGTATCTTCCCGTTGTTTGGTTCCACAGTTAGAGCAAATTCCAAGTTCTTAACGGTGTACTGAGAACCATAAGAAATGAATAGCGGATTATTCAGTTTATAGGCATCCATTTTTATGAGTTAAGAACTCAAAAGACATAATGAAGCTGTTGATTTTTTTACCTCATGGCCGCAGTAAACCTGTGTCGGTTTAGGTAATGCAGCCAGAGTCACACACAACGACTGATACATCTGCTCAGCTGTCCCTTCAAAAAACTTCCCACATCCAGCAACAAACTGTATAAAATCAAAGTAAACACAGCTTAATGTTTAACTCATAACTATCTCCATTTAGACATTTACAGAGATAAAAGATCTACGGAGAACATATAGGGTCCATGGTAGGGAAGAACAAGAGGATTCAGCTTAATGTTACCACTTACAAGTGTATCTCCGGTGAACACGGCTGGGTTTTCTCCTTCTTTTCCGTTCACATAATAACTAATGTGACCCTTGGTGTGACTGTAACAAGTAGATATATCAGAGGAATCAGCGATGACAAGAGAAAATGACTGAGTTAAACATCAAGTAGATTAGATGCATCTAAATTCATTGGAAAAAAAAAAAAAAAAAAAAAAAAAA
>Ga0041059_1000526_pt1 | contig 29213 bp, 19 predicted proteins | sample AraColnosormetaG_FD_56232 | JGI IMG/M metagenome (GOLD analysis project Ga0041059, IMG submission 56232) | Arabidopsis roots microbial communities from North Carolina, USA - Col MF nosort | ecosystem: Host-associated > Plants > Roots > Unclassified | place: USA: North Carolina | collected... | reverse complement strand
TTTACCTTTTTTTTTTTTGTTATAATAATGTTTCTATATATTTTTCCTTTGGGTAGATTCAAAGGGTATATTTATGATTGATTCAGTTTCCTAATTTATGAAAACGCAAAACGTGGTTTTCGGTGTTTTTAAGCATAAAGTTGAGTTCACGTTTTGGTTTTGAAGCAAACACGTCACAATCGATCGTGCTTAAGGGAATAGTAAATGCTAAATAGGTGGATTAACTGCTATTTATCTTCTCGTGGGCATTGTAATTTATGACAAATAAATCAAGATTTTATTTAAAGATTACAAGATAAAAACAAATGAAGATTTTGTTTGGATATTCATTTATTTATTTATTATTTTGATATCTCTTAGCATCAAAAGAAAATCTTTTGAAATAAGATTTCAAAAGATTTGTTAATACACTATAACAAATAAATTGTTTGGATACTTATCATAATATGTAAAACCATCTTAACTTCGGGAGAATTTGTGTTTTCTCACAAAAGGCGTTGCAGTGATAAGACTCTCCCAAGTTTCTTGCTAGATTACTTAGGTATAGTTTATACTCTTAATTATCTGAAATATTTTTTATTTAACACAAAAATATATTATTTACTCTATTAAACTTCTTCATAAACCAAACTATCCACATGTCCCAACAAAACATAACAATCCAACTTTATTTTTGCACAAAAACAGAACAATATAATCCAATTAAATTATAAAAGGTCTATTAAAAAAAATATTTCAGATTTAGTTCTAATTTCTTAATCATCTTATATATCCTATTTTCTTCTTTTCTCTTTCACCTTTTTAACCTATTCAAACAATAAATGATATATCCTATCATCTTCTTTACTATTTTTAATGAAATAAAATTGTATTACAAACACATGTAAAAGTATATTAACTACTATAATTTATTCTTTTCATAAGAAAACTTAAATTATATATGTTAATTTTCTTCACATATTTATGTTTGCAATTATCGAGATGTTTATAGTTTATCAAGTAAATTTTTCTTTTCTTTTGGATGAAAAGTTCTCATATTATAGTTTCTAAATATTTTACATATATATGTTAATCTTCTATTTAATAATATAATGTTATTATTTAAGGCAAATTTTCAACAACCAAACATGTCACAACACATGAAAGAACAGTTGAAGTTGAATGTCAACACATATAACCGAAAATTCCTTAGACAAAAACACCAAACCATATCGGAGTTTGAATGTCAACTACTATGATTAACATATTCTAGACACAAATTTAATAAAAACAAATTATCATTATGAAAATGCTATAACAAACTGAGTGTTGTGACTCGTGAGAATACTTTTGTTGAACTAAGTAGAAAACTATCAAATCAAAAGAAAACAGATCTTTGTTATTTGTTTCCTTGACAAAAATTAACTATATGATTTACATACAGATTTTATTCTCACTCAGTTAAAAAAGTCTCTACAAATAACAGGTTTTGTATGAGAGAATATTTGCCTATATTGACCACTAGTAACAAGAGATATTAACGAGATAAGTTTTGTAAGTAAAATTAATAACAAAAGATTACATAAGATTTTGTACCAAATTAAGAGTTGAGAATTAGTGGCCAAAAACTTAGTAGTGGAGGGCCACTCATACTAGTCCTGCATGAGAGATTAAGACTTAACTAAACACAATTTAAAAAAAAAGGAGGATCCACATATGTCAACAAATCCAAAATAAATCATCTATATAATTTAGCTTAACAACTTATAGGAGATGTGGAATGATTTCATTTGCATTCTGAACTGCAAAAAGATGGAATAAGTGAAATCACACAGTTTAGTTTTATACAAATCGACTTAAGACCTAATTCTGTAAAAACACATTTTTGTAGCAAATCAAAGACAAACACACATACAAAAAAATGTAAAATTAATCAATCAATGCTTAGGCCATAAATTACTTGCGCATGAATTTATACACTCTTAAGAGAATATTCTTGTAACGATATGATATGCTACTGATGCTTTGGCCATAAATAATGGGAGAAAATATATGACTCTTTCTTTATTTGCTTAAAAATCTTTTCTAATATCTTGGAACTAAATCTAGAAGATTTTCGAAGAATGTGAGTTTGACTTATGATCCCAAAAACAAATTCCCAAGTTCATGGAAAATGTACAATTTTTACAACAAATTACATAAATGAACAGCTTGTGAATCGAACCATGGTCTCTCTTTCTTTTCTTTTGTCGATATGATTATGAAACCTAACCAAGACGGCGTATAACAAATTATTTTTACGTAAGTTTTTTTTCTTTAGGCTTAGCTTAAATTTCCATCAAAGTAATGAATCGAGATAAGTGTAGTCTCTGGTTCGACCATACTCCAAGAGACTTCCATAAGTCCTGTCCCAAACACCGATGAAGAGAGATTCAGTATCTGGGCTAAACGATATCCCAGAAATCTCTCCAAAGAAATCAATCTCTTGCTCCTTTTTGTATCCTGATTTTGTGTCATAGATATGAACGAAATCTGCTGGCTCGGCCATGGCAACGTACCGTCCGTCAGATGTGAACCTAATGGACCGTACGGCTCCAAGGTTACCTTTTAGGACAGCGACTGATTCCGAGAGTTTCCTTGTGTCCCAAATACGACAGGTCTTGTCTTGGTTTCCTGTGGCAAATGTTACACCGTTTGGATGCCAAGCTGATGCAAATGAATAATCTAAGTGACCTTTTAGCGTCCCGATCGTCTGAAACAAAACTCAAAACCGTAAGGCTCCAAGACCTACCCGCAGTGAAATAGATGGTGCCGGGAAGAAGAATGTTAAGTACCTGTCCGTTACTTGTGTCTACCAGTAGACCATCTGGGTCATCTCCAACGACTGCTACTAGTTTTCCATCAGGACTTAGGGAACTATGCTGTTGAAATTTTCCAAAATAAATTTGTAAGATTGAGTTTCATTTAGCTGCTAAACATCCAGAAAAACGAGAAAATAAGTGAGCTTACATTGACGGGCCATAGATAACGGAAGAGTTGGACAAGCTTATATCTCTCCATGTCAAAGTCTCTGACTCCACAGTCATTATTTGAGGCCATGAAATGCAGTGCGCCGCTAATAAAGCCATATAACTAGTTTCAGTTTCTGTTCGTCCTATCGTCTAACCTTGGACGTCCAAAACCAAAATTAATATGAAAGTGAAGAGATACCTGGAGTTTCTATATATATCTACTGCATTGGTGATAGCGTTTTCGGTGTAAGTTGTGCGTGAGCAGAAGCTCACACCAGGTCTATCGAGATGCTGGTTGCAGGGCGCAAAAAACACAAAATTAGAACATGAATAAGCAACTAACTCCTTTGGCATTTTAAATCAGTGAAAAGAGACTTCATAGCCAGTTGGTGGAATCACCGCGGTTTGCTATCATCCTAAATATCCATTTTCAAAGCCTCTAAACTAACCTTGCAAATGAGTTCTCCTTGGAATCCACCAGCAACTAGTAGCCTTTCTTTTACTGCAAGAGTGCTAACTTGAGTCTCTGTAAATCCTTCCAACAAACTCTCGGGATGTTTCTGAAAAATACGGAACATCGGTTTTAGCTAAACCCAGCAGAGACGAAAGGAAACCACAAGTCAAATTAATTAGATGGTTTAGATAAGACTTGAGAAACGAACCTCAGACGGAGCCACATGACCTTTAACGTTAAGAATTTCACTCCTACAACCTGTCAAAGAAGACCAGTGGCTGATGGAGTAGTTGGACAATAAATAAACATCGTGTTTTGAGGTAGCCCAGACCAAATTCCTCAACTGTAACAAAGAAGCAAACATAATTTAGTCTTAACTATGATCAGCTTCACATAAAACTATGGTTCCATCAGCAATACTAGCACAGGGAAGGTCTACATTATGATTAAAAAACTACCAAGTTACATTTAGAAACCCCGAGAGAGCCACCAAATTGTTGGAAGCATAATAGAGACAGGGGTTATATAACGCACTAGACAAACCTGAAAATGGAGAATCGTTGATCTCACGGATCTAGAATTCCTTCTGAACTCATAGAAAGAGCTGCCTTTCTCAGTATTCATGCATTTCTGGTTCCAATAGACAAGACTAGAGTGAGAAAAGAGCAACATAGGTGCATCTACTAATAAATAACCTTAAAGAAACATGAAATGTAATTCACCTTGGCAGATTCATCACCAGAATTGGGTATATTTTCATAGTTTTTATATTGTTCTAGCCTAGTTTTTCTGTAATCTTTTCTAGTAAGAGTAAGACTATCCCACGGTATACCCTGAATATCCTTCCCATTCCGTGCTTGAGCAGCAGAAGTATCTGCAGCCTTGTTCTGAAAACACTCCATATACAAGCAATTGTGTGTTAAGAAAAATATACAGAGAACACAAAGCTGAAGAGTGTGAGAAACAGAGGAAGAAGACAAACCAATTGATCGAAATCTTCGACTTCGGAATCAGAAGCATCGATATCTCTTCCATCAAACGCGGCATTCATATCATCCTCGAGATCATCCATGTCATACTCATCAGCCATATATTCATCTTCAAGATCATCACCATTGTAATCAGACATGGTGTGAGATCAATTACAATCACAGAGATGATGATGATGATGAAACAACTTCCATTAAACAAGGGAAACAGAACAAACCAAAGTCAGCCATATCTCTCCACCTCCAACAATAAGTTAGCTTCCAAAAACCTGCAATATAGTAATTCACAACCATGCAAAATTCATAAATTTAGTTATAATCAAAATTCACAAACCAATTAAAAAAAAACATAAACAAAACAAAGTTGCAAACATAAAATCAATTTAGAGCTCATATTATATTCGAATCCTCCATGAGAATACGGATTACAAATTCTAAATTACGCTTACCGCAAAATTCACTTCTCCAGAAATCTGAATTTCAATAAAAATTGCAACGTAAAAACGCAAAAAATTGAATAAACCCTAGAAACGGAAACAAAAATAAATATTATTCGATCTCATGCACTAAAACCCTATGTTTGAAACAGGAAAAAAAAAGGATATTAATAATTCGATAAGATCGTGGTCTCAAACCCAGAAAACCCTAATATTAGTAGTTTCGAGAAAGAGAGGTTTCAACAGAAAAGATAAATAACATGAGAATTACATAAATAAAATCGAATACCAAATCTGAAAACTGGGTTGAGAATTGACGCGATTTAGGTAATCACCGGATCTGAGGATCCAATTTATACACAGCTTCTCCAAAAAAAAATCTATGCTCCGTAAATAAAAAAAAGGTAGTTAATCATTTTTTTCAAATACTATACACGTCAACTAATAGCAGCCAATACCTAGTATCCACGTGTCAGATACATCATGGAATTACTTATTTTTGCCAAATTGGTTTGGATCAGATATTAACCCAATTAACAACTAGGCCCGGACTAATTCCCGAACATAATAAACCAATATAAATATCCGAATAGAATCTCGATTCCTATACTAGAATAACCAGTACCAAGTCTGAACCAAACCGAATGGTAACCCGTAGGCCGGTCTAAAAATTTGGAAGCCAAAGTAACAAAATACTTTTTCTAAGGTTATTATAAACGGTTTTGAAATTGAAAGTTTTTTTCGTAGAACTAAATATTTTTGGGAACCATATATAATTGAACCAAATCGAAACCGAAAATTAAAATCTCTTAACAAAACCAAAATCCCAAGACCCAAAATCCGAATCTGAATGGATACGATCCAAAAATGATCCAAGTAACCAAATGATCAGAGGCCTAGTAACAACACTTTTAAAGAGGAACCAAATGATCAGGCCTGGTAACAAAACACTCTTAAAAAGGAAGAGGACTGCTCTCACAACAAAATAACAAAATTTGGAGTCGACCAGATTAAGAAAAATCCACTAAAAACAATACTTATTGGTATTTTTCTGTTTCTATGAAATTTTGTAATTCACAACAACAACAATAAAAGTTGAGCACGTGATATTGACCACTTCGAGTTTTTTTTTTCCAATTGGGCTCACAAAATATCGTTATGATTATTGACATTAGTGAGCCAGTACCAAAATTCTTCAACGCTATTGAACACGTGTCATTATATTAAACAGTACACGTCAGTCAGTCTCATCCCAACTAGAAACGACGTCACACCAAAGAAAAAACGCCGTGTTTATCAAATTTTCCTGATTCGATTTTCTTGGGAAAATTTCTGATTTCGAGAAAAAACAAAAATCCGCAAACTCGACGATGATCCTGAAGAAAGTATGGGGATCGGTGTGGAACCGATCGAATAGTGGCAAGGATTTGGTGAATCATCAGAGAGCGATCGATGTTCCTCCTCTGTTATTGTCTTCTTCATCGTCTCTTGGTGCGTTTGATCAGCTACCGATGGATATTCTAGTCCAGATACTGATGATGATGGAGCCAAAAGATGCTGTGAAATTGGGCTTAACGTGCAAAGCCTGGAAATGCGTAGCTAGTGGTAATCGTCTCTGGATATTTTATCTCCAGTGTTCTCAAGAGCCATGGGACTCCATTTTCTTCGCTGAAACTAGTTTGCGTTCTGGTTATCCTCTCCGGTGAGTGTTTTTTGCTTGCTTTTATCGGTAGAGAATTTTGGTGATGGGGTTTGAATTTTGTTTCTTTTTGAATTTGGTAGTTTCAGTGTTAAAACATTGTAGATGATTCAAAGTTTAACGATTTTGCAGAATGATTTCTAGTCAATCAGGAGAGTTGTCGTTTATGCACATTTATAGTCAGAGGGCACAAGTTCCTGGTTCTATCATTATTGATGGTATGCTTTGTGTTTTTGTTTTTCTTTCTGGATAATCATATAGATTTATGTCATTCAATTGTGCTCAATATGTCTCGTTTGTTTCTGTATGTGTCGTCTACGACTCATTGAAGGTGGTTCTGGATATTGTAAGTTTGGTTGGAGCAAGTATGCGTCTCCTTCTGGACGTTCTGCTACTTTTTTGGTGAGATAGTTTTTGTACTAAATGCGGATCATTATTTATATTTACAAAGATAGTAAGCTTGCGTCTTCTCTCTTGCAACACAAGATAGTTCTTACTAGTTTGATCGATCGCCAGGAATTTGGTAACATTGAGTCACCGATTTATGCTAGACTTCAACAGTTCTTTGCAACCATTTTCACCAGGTTTGTTTTTCGTTTCTTTTGGAGTGACAGCTGAATGATTTTAGCATTTGTCTCTATGGCTTTTGCTTTCCCGATTTCATGTGGATAGTTTGCTTACAGGATGCAGGTAAAGCCCTCTATGCAGCCAATAGTGGTATCACTACCTCTCTGCCATTTTGATGGTTAGCTACTGTTATTATACTTGTTTATGTTCAGGATTACATCTCGTGGTTCCAGTTTTAAGGTTTTATTAAATTTGTTATCAGATACTGAATCAGCCAAGGCATCAAGGCGGCAACTTAAGACTGCTATTTTCAATGTCTTGTTTGACATGAACGTCCCTGCAGTGTGTGCAGTTAATCAGGTAAGCCTTGTTCACACTTCAGTGCTTTCTGATGGATATTGCTCCAAAATATCAGAACTCTTGCATTGAAATTTCAGAGTAGTAAATTTCTCAGACAGATTCATTCACCATCACTATAGCCATATTTTCCACGGTTTAAGCAAGTAGGCCAGTACATTTAATAAATTGTATTGGCGGGAAATTGATTTTTGGGGGATTTGATTCATTATCTCACCATTAACTAGAGATAGTATAACTAAGGTTATGCACTCCTTGTGAAATGATTGGTTTTGTTACTATTACAGTCATAAGAAGATTATGAATAATCTGTGCTCTGTTTCCAGGCTGTGTTAGCTCTATATGCAGCACGGCGGACATCTGGAATTGTTGTCAACATTGGTTTCCAAGTCATCACCATTCTTCCGAGTCAGTTTATTTCTCTCTACTATTAAACTCTTTTTGTATCTTCACAGATGTTGTTTAACAACATGGTAGACTTTCTAGCTTTAGTCACTCATGATGTGATTCTTTTTGTGGAACTGAACTTGATGAAAGATGAAAATGTGAACATTTCATTTTGCTGAAAAAAATCCTCGTGTATCTCTCTGATTCTTTCTGCACCATTCACTGTTGTCTTAACAATTACTTTTGCTGTGTTCTGCAGTTTTACATGGTAAGGTGATGCGCCAGGTAGGTGTAGAAGTCATTGGTTTTGGAGCATTGAAACTCACGGGCTTCCTTAAGGAGAAGATGCAAGAAAACAACATTTCCTTTCAATCACTCTACACTGTTCGTACTCTTAAAGAGGTATGACCATTTACCAATATGTTCTCCGAAAATAACTTTGTAGGTTTCCATCCTAAATTCCTCTTCCGTAAAATACACATATGATACCGCCACACACAAGCCATCAAACCCGATGTGTTCATAGCACCTTGTGAACTTCAACCAGTTTTCTATAACTGCCAATATAATCCTTGAAGGCGTTGAATATGTGCAACTCATGCACAAGCATTAGTTCATAGCACGTTATATTGGAAGTTACTGAGTATAGTTCTTTATATATGATGTTTTTCTTTTTGTTTTGCGAATGTAGAAACTGTGTTATGTGGCTCTTGATTATAAAGCTGAACTTTCAAAAGACACACAAGCTTCAGTGGAAGTTTCAGGTGAAGGATGGTTTACTTTATCAAAAGAGCGTTTCCAAACAGGGGAGATATTATTCCAACCACGTCTCGCTGGAATGTAAGACCTGCACTGCTTAATACCATAACATCAAACCTTGAAACTTCTTAAATTGATTCAATCTAATTAGCTCGAAACTAAATTGATATCATCTGATTATACAGTATAGTGCACAAACTCGTTTATGAGTTCCACGGTTTTCCTTATGCGTATCAGGGCTGGGCTATTTTCCTGTGAAGAGCCTCCATACTTTTGGCCAATTTATAATTTATTTTTGGATTGGTTTTTGTCTTGGCCAAAACAGGCGTGCAATGAGTCTGCACCAGGCCGTCTCGCTCTGTATGGACCACTGTGATGCAGCAGGACTTACAGGTGACGATAGTTGGTTCAAGACTGTAGTACTAACTGGGGGAAGCGCGTGTTTGCCTGGACTCTCAGGTTCAATTACTATTAGCGTCTTTCTTTTGCAAATGCCATCAATTTACTCGGAGATACGTGAATGGCGAGCTTATGGGTTCTGTTTTATTTTGTGTGATCTGTATCCAGAGAGGCTAGAGAGAGAACTGCAAGATCACCTTCCTTCATCTATAAGTAACGGAATCAGAGTAATACCTCCTCCTTACGGCGTGGACACATCATGGCATGGGGCAAAGCTTATTAGTAATGTAAGTGATATTATTTTTCATTCATACTCATGAACCATTAGTAAATGATACAACAGATTATTTCTGGAGTTCTACTATCTGAGATCTACCTTTCATATTATATACACGTTGGGCGCATTTGGTGAAATAAGCATAGTGTGCAAATAATGATGCATAAACTCACCTTTACGTACTTCATTTCTATACCGGACATTTATCTGAAGCTTGTTCTCTAGATTAATTTAACATAGTGAAGTCTCATGAACTTAGTTAGCCTCACGCAATTGCGGTTGTCCTGATTACTATGCGCAGTTGAGCATCTTTCCTGGTCCTTGGTGTATCACAAGGAAGCAGTTCCGTCGCAAGTCAAGACTCATGTGGTGAATCTTTCCTACCATCGCACAGACCGAGTGAGAGGCAGGTTACAGCTGTTATAAGGTACTTTGCAAGTCTTTAGATAAGTATGTATATGTATAGAGTCATACTTGATTGTACTCAAAAGCCATAAAGAACAAACAGAAAACCTTTTTATATACATACAGTATTTACGAGAGATTGTTGAAACTCTTGGTGATTTATATATCCTAACCATTTCACTATCTTCTAGTTACTATTTACTTCATTGGTCAATTTTATATAAGAAGAGACAAGTAGACACACAAAGGCCATTACAAATTATCATTTAGAATTTTTTGAACTCCCTAGTAACAAAAGAATGAGACAGTACAACAGTAAAACAAATCGTGGATATACATACATCCTCTTCCTCAGGTTGTTGTAATAAGTTCATTGCAGAAATTCGGATTTATCAGCCTCAGAACAACTTAACAAAAACCAAAAGAGCCGCGGAAACGGTCAGCCAAAGACGGGACGACGAGGTAGTTGCTGCGTTTACCTCTGCTGATGTCTCTGGAGGCAACTGGGATCCGGCAGGGCATTCGAGACCTTCTTTACCTTCTTTGCACTGGTTAGCGAAAAGTCCAGGCGGGTATTTTCCATAGAGATTGATGTAACTGAACATAGTGGTTGCACAATCCGAGCTCAGGTCGTTGAGCTGGTCAGTGTAAGGACACGCAAAGTCCTTGAAGGCGCCACAACATTCTTTTGGTGGGTATTTGGGACCTTTGCATTTGCTGGTTATGATCGTGTAGTTCATAAACTCAAAGTTCACAGGACATGCTGTTTCATAGAAAGAGGAAAACCATATCACTTAGAAGAATACAAACAATTTTTATCTCAATATATCGGGCTGAATTCACACGAAGCAAACGCCCAAATAACTGCTACAATTGTCAATTCACACGAAAAGAGTTATGGAGATGAATAGCAACATTTGTAGAGGTCAAGAGGATCATCATTAAGCCACATGACTAAAAGTAAACAAGTAGAGAATGCCAAGAACTCACATTTTCCTCCAACAATTCATAGCTAGGAATCAAGAATCAAGATTGTAGTCAAATATATGGTAACTAGCTATCTATATATGGATCCGTCTATAATTAGAAGCTCTTTACTAAGATCTTCATACTAAAAGGAGAATCAATTGCTGGAATCATTAGAAAGTATATAAAAAACAGTAAAGTTATGGGAAGAGGAGAGATTTAAGAAACTTGCTTTTCTTGGTCTGAAGCAAGTTTCTGCCAAGAACCAAACTCTGAGATTCGAAGACCCCATCTGCAATAAGAAAACGAGAAAATTGATGATGACCCATCTAACCAAACCAACAATTTGTTCGAGAATAAGACGAAAGTGTGTATGTATGTGTGTACCTGAAATGAAACTTGAAGAAGAGAAAGAAGAAAGAACTGAGAGTAGAAGAAAGAAGAAAAGAGCTCTAGAGAGGAGCTCCATGGTTCTTTGTTGGTTACAGGAGAAGTCACGAAGAGATCTGATTTCAAGAAGACGACCTTGATTCAAGAAGAGCTATGGCAAACCACGAAGATGAAAGAGAGAGAATAATTATATAAATAAAATAAAAATAAAATAGAATAAAAGATGGTCCGTCGATGACTATTACATACATTTTGTCCGGATTACAGCTTAGAATAACGCGGAAACATGCGCACCTGTCTTCAACGCCGCCCCTTCCCAAAACGATGGCGTTTTGTCGTCTTCACTGCAGTGAATATTTTTGTTACTAAACTAATGTAATTGTTTTGAAAGAAAGAAGAAAGAATTACATTATTTTTAATTTTAAGCGTAATTGCCTAATTAGACCGATTGAGAAGTATGAACAACAATTCGGAGCCGTGTTTTTTTCTTTTTTTTCATTGTTTACGTCGAACATTTCAGTAATATTGTTAACTACGAGTTGTAACTGAATGTAAACAAGTAGCTAACCAACATGTACATTATTCCAACTTTATTTCATAATTATGTAAGCTCTTGGTACTAGTAAATTAGAGAGTTTCAACTTTCAAACATAAACCGCGATGTTTGTTCCTCACTCGGAAATTTAAACAAACTTTACAATAGACCAAAATAAAACCAAAGGTCTACGTATATAATTGTCTTTTTGTCCGTTTAGTTATGACCAAGAGCTTCAGAAACAGCATCCTTTTCTTCGCTGCCAACATAGAAAATCAGAGTCTCAATCAACCGAACGCATAAGTTTAGATAATCAAATATAAACCGAAACTTAACCCAAAGTGAGTGGGCTTACTTCTTCGTCTTGAGATTCAAGCTGTTCTGTAATCTGAAGTTGTTTTGTTAATGTTATATGTAATACCTGAAAACACACACACAAAAAAAGGAGTTACAATATATGATAAAACGTTTACAAGCTTCTTATAAGATCAAGTTCGAGAGGGTTACGTACTGATTTCGTTTTGTCGAGATCGAGTTCTAGAGACTTGATCCTCTCCAGAGATTCTGCTAATAGCTTCTCATTTGCTTCTGGGATTTTTACTTGTTTTCTACTGATCTCTGTGAATTCTTTCTCCATCTTCTTAAGACGATCGAAACACTCAAGAACCTTGTTGTTTGTCGACGAATCTGGGACAACGACTGTGTTCTGTCTTTGCCAGTATCCAGGTAATAGGAAACCAAAGAGAACAAATAGCTTCAGTGGAAAAACTAGTAGTATTTTCACCAAGTGAAAGATGTTCTCGCTGTTGATTTTCTCTCTAAGAGCACCAAACCGTAAAATCTGACCACCTGAAACGTGTTAATGATCATTTTGAATATACAGTAGCGATTACAATCCATGTGAAACAGAACATTAACGAAACTATGTAACAAGGCATGAAGAAAAGAAACACCTTCTCTTACAGATGTATTTGCGAAAGTGTTTTCAGTATCCGCGTCAAGTAATTGGGATTGAGCCGATTCTATAGATTCCACGGTAGTAATGAATTTATCACCGTCTGATGTACTAGCCTGCACGAAGAGGCTTAGTCAAAAACCAATCTATATAAAATGTTTTGAGAAACAAACAGGGTCAAAAAGCACCTTATCAGAGAGTGGAGGAACTATACAAGTGTGCATTGAAGATCTGGACCCAGTGGAAGAGTAATATTCTTCAGGTTCTGGCTCTTCTTTCAAAGTTTCCTGACAAGAATTAAAGTTACTACATTGTATGGAAGATAAAGATAAAACCTCTTAAATTAATGGAGTAAGCTCACTTTAGGCGAGATCGTGCAAGTGGTAGAATCATAATCTCTTACATGAAGAGGAGCTGTTGTTGTTTGCGGTACATTATTTACTTCCATGTGATGAACGAGCTGTAAAACAAGACAACAATAATATTAGTTCAACTTACCAAGATAATTGATTCTTATAAGCAAAAACAAAAAGGGACATGCCTCAACTATTTCAGGATCATTCCAGGGTCCTTTGTTAGACCTCAAGCACCCTCCCTCGTTAGGACATTTGCATAAGCCTCCCAAGAATTCTGGAAGTTGACTGTACAGAGAGGAAAGAAAAGCAATAAATACTAATGTTAGCATGCCATAACCAAAACTTGAATGAGGCTATCTACAAAACAAAAACTCTATGAGGTGAGCTATAAAAAATTAACCTGGAATCAATTGCTTCAAGTAACTTTGACAAGGACCTTGGCTCCAAAACCTAAGTAACACAAGTAATGAGTGGTTGCTAATAACAGAAACGAGGATATATACTTAAAAGTAAAACCAGAGCGATAGTCATTACTTGTATCTTTGCAATAGTCATCGGATCAAGAAGCTTCTGTGCGGCAGGCCAAAGAAAACTCCTGAATCCAATCCCTGCATTGACAATGAACATTCGGTGCAAAGTCTGCAAGAGTCAGAGACCATGATTACAAACTTTTAGAGCAACCGAAACATCCATGTCCACTTGGCTCATTGGATTCATCACAAATATTATCCCCTTTTATACTTGGAGTAGAGCTTCTAGTACAAAAAGTGTATTCATCAAAGAGTTAAGTACCTCAGGGTAATAATTGCAATCAACTTTAGCAATGGTGGCCAGGAGATTAGCAGCGGTAGGAGTAAAGTTCTTCATACCCTGAACAACCACAAGAGCAATATTATAATTCAAGAAAAACCATGTGGTTCCTTTAAAGCATCTACATGAGTTTACCATACCAGGCCTTCAACATCTAGTATTGTAGTAGTTGTAGTAACTCGTCTCTTAGCTGCAACTGAACACGCAGGTAGCTTCTCTTGAAGTGTCCTCTCGAATTCTTGAACATGGTACTTCAAGTATCGCTCTATAGTAGTAACCTCCATAAGTTTACCAGGATGAGCTTTTCCAAGTCTCTCGATATAAATAGGTCTCCCATCTTTATCAACTCCATGATACCCTTGAGGATAGTGCCTTGTCACTTCATCCAACTCTTTGAAATTGAAATCCTATTTTATCAATTTGTAAAATGTTGTTAGTTCCACAGCAAGATGCTACTACTCTGAAACCACAGCTGAAACCATATCTCGTACCTGTATAATGCGATCGGTTCCAAATTCTTTCCTCCATTTAAGCATTTCCTCCCATGCCGTGACAGTTTTCTCGATTTTGAATTCCATTGTTTTCAGAAACCTACACAGAGACACAAATAAAAAAGTCTTCAACTTTCCAGTTGTATATAAGAAAAGAAGGAACTTTGGTAGCTCATTTCATACCTCAACAACATATGATAATCATCATGTACTGGAGGCAACAAATCTTTCTGAAGAAGTTGTTGACGCAATTTAGAAACAAGCTTCTCCTCTTTCTCATCTCTAACATCTTCAATCAAAGGAATCTGGAAATCGATTTTACGTTTGCCTTTTCTCATCTTCAAAGGATGTGTAAGTTTAGTTGAACAACTAAAAGCCTTCTTCTTCAAATTCCCAATTCTAGAACGCCGTGGCTCTTCTTCTATGTACTCAGAATCTGATAGTTTCTCTCCTGTTTGTTCTCGACCTGTAGCAATATATTCCATATACATCAAAAACGAAGCTAATTTCACAATCATTTCACTGATCGATTTTATCTCTTCTCAAAATTTACCTGACATTCTTCAGAATCAAGTTCAAGTTCTTCAAACGCGAAATTCACGAACTGTAACGGATAGAATCTCTCCTCTGAAGCAAAATTTAAAGGTCGAAATCAAAACTCCGAGACCTAAAAATTCCTCCAAAAGGAAGGAAAAGCAATGCAGAAGGAAATCGACAAAAACCCTAATGAATCCTTAAAGTGTTTAACGAAAGGTAAATTACAAAGAGAGAAGATATCTAAAAATAGGAAGAATAGTTTGTAACAGAGAGAAAAAGCCAAGGAGATAAAGATGGCGATAGACAGTTATACCTCTTTCTATATACAGAGAGATCTGTAGAGAGAGACAATCAAATAGATTCCAGAATCTAAAATTTCTCAGATGATCTGTAGAGAGATTTGAATTTTGAGAAAATTAAGAGGATTTTGGTGCACTCTGTTTCTTTTTAAAAAGTATTTGAGGGCTCTGTTTTCTTAACACCATGAAATGGCCGACATGTCTCATTCCAAGTTTTATTAACTCCTTCCACGCCTTTCTTTTTTATATGATTGCATCAATCCGACGTCGTTTTGGTTTATGTGAATCGAATCGACGTCGTTTTGGGATCAATTTGGTAATAAATTGCTTGCGCACGTTTTCTTCTGCGGTTTTTGCATCGCGTGTATTCGTGTATTTCGCATTAACTGTTGAGTTACACTGTTACCTCATGCGTTTCTTTCTTAAATGTCATCAATATTTGAAGCTTCGTATGGTCGACCAAACTTAACCGAATTCAACATTTTGATTTAAATTTATAAACACTTCTTCTTCGAATTTATTTATTTCCCCCCAAATAATCACTTGTTTCTGATGCACATCAGACCTCACCCAACCAAAAACGCGTTCTAATGGTGAAGTCACACGGAATTCATTTTTTTATTTAACAGCTATATACATTATGTATCTTTGTCAGCTATGAAAAAGACCGAATAAGTAGCTAAATTCGTAAACCAGTTAAATATAACTTGTTCCAAACCCAATTTGAAATTTTCAAATAAAAAAGAAAGAGAAAACCGTACAAATGGATCAAGTCAATAGTCATATTCAGTTGTTATTCTATTCTCAAGACTTTTATAGTAGTTTGCCAATAGGAATCTAACACCGTATAAACTTGTCACGATCACCAAAATGTGTTGGTCCAACTCCAATCTAATTTCACAATCACTATTATGCGCAAATGTTTTATTATCTGCAAACTTATGTGATATTCTTCTACACTACTAGCAAGGGACTCATCATGATAGCGGATTATTGGCTTAAAAGCATTTGCAAGATCTCAATGTTTCAAATAAGGCATAAAGCTCATGTACACACCCAACACACAGCTTCAAGATATAATTAAAAAAAAAAAACTAATAAGCAAAAGTAGCCAAAGTAAAAGCCAAACTGAGTTTTTTTCTTTCTTTCTTATTTCTCCTGTTTAATACGCAATGTACTGGTGGTGGGTATTATTGCTTGTTATCATCCCATTGCATACTTCTGAGTCCAGGATTGAGCTGTGGACTCGTACTTGACTCGGTCTGTCTTGTAGATGTGCGCTATTTCAGGAACCAAAGGATCGTCAGGGTTTGGATCCGTCAGCAATGAGCATATCGACAGAAGAACCTGCGGAAATTGCACCACCAACTTTAGTTCTTCAGCTTATATGCAAATAAAAGATTATCATTGTCTCGCTAATGAGAGTCATTAAACAAATTAAATCTAGATAACATGTCATCAACAGCGATAATGAAGGCCTTTAAACATTATAACATAATGTAACACTCCTATTAAAAGAGATAACTAGAATTTACTTGACTAATCCATATCACAGCATTTAGACAAGGGTACAAATAACAGAGCTCAATCTTTTATGATAATGGCCTTGACTATATCCAAGGGATTGCGATGTTGTTTGTTCATAAAACCAATGTAAAGAGAGGTTGGTCAAAGAAGATAATCACATCAGAGAACGAACTAAGACATGACCATTTAACTAAGACATGGTCACAAGAAGGTGTGGTGGAAAATAGACTAATGCTATACTAAAAAGTAAGGAAGTGAAACAATTTGATCACCTTGGATACGGTAAGTGCAGGGCTCCACTGCTCTTTCAGAATGTCAAGACAGATACTTCCATTACTGTTGATGTTTGGGTGATAAACCTTGGTCCGGAAGGCAACCTGCATCATAAACAATGAAGGTTTATTGCCACAAAAAGCCTACTTGATTGAACACTCTCTCTAAATCATAATGGTGTGGATGAACAAATTCATTAAGCTACACAAATAAACATAACAAAAAACAAAAAACTTCTGTTACCTTTGGTGGCTTGAAAGGGTAATCTGGTGGGAAGTGAATGGTAACAAGAAACACACCTCCGGCAAACGGGCTATCTGCTGGACCCATGATAGTTGCTTGCCATTGGAACATATCATCTCCCGTAGGACCTAATAACATCACCAATTCATTAAAATCTAAATAGCTCATAATGTATCTTAAGGACAAAAAAAAAAACATTCTCCTAAAACTGATTCTGAGGTTAATGCTACATCATCTACTGAATCTATCAAAGTGGTTCTTTAAATTTCACAGTAGATATCATAGATTAAAACACTCACCTGCACTGCAGGACACAGGAGGATCTCTTTGCAAGTCCCTAAGCTCTTTGTTAATTCTTTTCGACGCCATTGAATAGTCCTAGCTTCTGCTAGCTAGGAACAAAATCAAATCAAAAAAATTACTATACTGCTACAAGTACAGATGCAAAAGCAGTACACAGCAAAAACCAGTTAACATATGGAGCAAGAACATAGCTATCCTAAAAGGAAAGACTTTATGCAAATCAGCTTTGATAATTAGCCTAAGATACACCTCCTGAAGAAATCAACCAGAAAAATCTCGAAATCAAACACTCAAGCCCAAGAGACAATCCGATCAGAATTCGATCAAACAGAGAGAAAATCAACGAACAATTCAGAAACAGATCAAGCAATTACGCATCAGTTAAAGGTAAATCATCAGAAGTAGGTACGAGAATATTCTAGAACCAAGATAACAGAAAAAACACATGGATCGACGCAAGGAAACAAAACCGCGAGAGAATCAAACGACGAAGATCAAGAACTGGGAAACGAATAAACCCTAAGAGTAACGATGATTCAAATCGAAATCGAGATTTATCGGAGCTAATTTTGACCTACCTTTTGTTCGGTTTCTAGGGTTTTGGATTTGATGATCTTCGGAAATCTCAAGGGGTTGTTTTGAAGATGAAACTTGTTAGCATCGATACGGTTTATATAGATTCCTCTCTTTCGAGCGGTGAAGCTTTGCCACGTAGCGAGCTAGATTCTGTACTTATGGGCTATAATAAGGCCCAATCGTTTACTGACGGAGCCCATTGACTCTTTTGTCCATAATAAGAAACGTTATGCAAATTTGGAAAAAGAAAATAGAAGAAGGATTAAACAAGAAATTTTCAAAAAAGAAACAGGAAATCAAAAGAAAATGATATTTATTTCAGATTGCAAAGATTTGGTACCTTAAGGGGAAAAGGGAAAAGTGGAAAACTTATCACAATTTTTTTTGACATATGTTCCTTTTGTTCTTAAAAAACTTTCTTATATGAAAAGAAAAACACTTTCTTATATGCAAATAAAATCTATACATTACAAAAATTGTTATGCATTTGCATATTACTAATAAAGTAGTATTTGTGAATGGTAGATTTCATATGTAAGATGTTACTCTTACCAAATTCGATAGGATTTTAAAATTATCTTTTATATAAAGTACATAACAATTTTTGAATAGGCCTTTTTTGTAAAACAGTAAAGGAAAGCTACCTTGCATCACAAGAAACTAGGTTATAAGGGTCACAGGCCATTAAACCGATTGACATATGGGTATACTAACCGATTTACTTAAATATATAGATCTGTTTAAAGTTTAATCAAGTAATCTTTCAATGTTGAAAACAGAGTTGACATGTAATAGAAAATGTCGACTTCCAGTAATAAAAATGTGAAAAATACTCGAGAACAGAACATTTGCTTTACATAATTCCACATATCATATTGAAACAAGCTTTACTTTGACGTTTATGTATCCAAAACATATTATGATTATTATCATTACCAATACCAGACACAAACCATCATCATGATTTAATGTTTTCTTTTTGCTAAAACAACAAATAAACAAAAAACTTAAAAGAAAACTGTTGGAACCCAACTTTCCAGACATAAAAACATAAACAAAAACAAAATCAAAGTCTCGGAGAGAGACAGAGACTCATCAGCTCTTGTGTTTCCGTTGCAATTTTGTCATCTGATCTCTCTCCGGGACAATGATACATAGACTGACAAACACATTTCATAAATCATATATACAACATTTCTACCCCAAGGACAAGAGACAGTACCGTGTCGTCAAGAGTGGTATGGCCTTTTTGTGTCGACTTTTGGATCGGTTTCATATTGCTTTATGATCACAGCCAAACTGTTCGATGGTTTTTACCCTTCTCTTGTTTTGGCTCTCTTCATACCAAGGCTATTGTAAGGAGAAACAGAACCGGACATTGGAGATCCTTCTTCACGAAGAGTTCCATTGAGCAATGCTAGCTCGCGCAGCTGTTGTTTCTTGTACATATCATGGGTTTCCTCCTATAAAACAGAAACCGAGTGTGAAAACTTTGTAACAATAACTGGTTTAAAATCAAAGGGAGGGGGAGAGCTAAAAACAAACCATAGGAGTAAGAAGATCGTCAAGTATTTCCCGAGCTTGCATGAGCCGTGCATCGACTATTTCAATCGGTAATTCTGCTTCCACTAAGATATGAAGTGGTTCATTTAGGTGCTCGTATCCCGGTTTTCCTCTCATCATTTCCTCCTACAAGAAGAAATATATTAACACCTTGTACAAACATTGAAATGTAGATACAAATGAAGTTGTAAAGTTTAATAATAAATACCTTAATTGGATCTTTTATACTTCCTCTTCCTCTTATAAGAACACGGCAATCAGTACTTGCTTCAACTCGCTTCAGGGAGTTTCCTCTAGGACCCAGGAGGCGACCAACAAAATTGAACTGCCATATAGAAAATTAAGGAGTTACATTCCAACCAGGAAGTAGTATATCTCAGTGTAGAAATGAAAGTTCATACATTCGGATAATTGTCGACTGGAATATCGACCCTGATTGTACGCTTGGCGATGAGACCGGACGAACTACCAGGTGAGTTAAGCCAATTTGGTCCCGGAGATGATGGAACAGATCTCTGCAAATGATCAACCAACAAAATTAGAAGCAAGATCAACCTTTAAGCATAAGCACATGAATACTGCAACTTCTTGCCCTGGAACTTCATTCAATGAGAGTGGTCACTGTATCAAGGCATTTCAACCTGTAGCTGTTATATCCTAATAATATGCATACAGTGACCACAGATATATGAGAAAATTATAGCATTAATTTCAATCCTACTCGTGAGGATAGTGGAGTATCTAATTAGTGTTGATCTAAGGTATGAACATACAAACATTACGGATATGAAGTGTTAGCCTACCTGTCATGATAAACTAGGACTAAAAGCAGTCAAATATGTTATGTCAGTATTATAACTTAAGTCAATAAAACTTCTATTGCAGTAGTATGAATTAGAGAGTTATGTTAATGGTTAGTAGTCATACTTCTGATGGAAACTGGGAGGCCCATCCATTCATGTCAGCTCTTGCATTCTGAAATATCCCTCCAGAAGCCAGAGGGCTAGGGTGGTCAAGCCCACTCTGACTTAAAACTGTAGCATTCTCCAACAGTGTGGTTACACGCAAAATTTCTGTTCCAAAAATGTCAATTTGCAAGAGTAAGACGCACCAGTTAGAATTAGTCAACAAATCAGTCACCAAGACACCAATGAATGGAGAGACAGCATAGTTAATTGAGTTAGCTTAAAATATATTTTTGCTCTCACTCTAGTTAAATACACTCTGGTTAAATAGAATGAAGTCAGTATAAGAAATATAGAATTAGTCATTTCGTGATCTACTTCTAATAGCTAACAATTAGGTCTCTCTTAGCAGTACTGTTTAAGAGTTTATCAACTGTATTATAGCTTCATGAATCTGAAGCAAAGAATGAAGTATTATGTGAGATGAAAATACAAATAATAAACAACAAAAACAGTAATGCTCACCTTGGTTTAGTAGCCGAAATGCATGTGGAAGCACAGGCAGGAATGGAGTAAGCTTATGACGCTCTGCAAGTAACTCTGAAAGATACCTGCCAAAACAGAAATTGTGCAGAGTATCCAAATTAGTAAAAAAGCCTCAAAGACACATCAAACTTACAAACAGATACACTCAAATTCACTCTAAATCGATACAACCAGATTCAAATTTCCATTCTTTTGTGAAGTGGATCTAGTCAATCTTCCAAAAATCGTATTTTTTTTAACAGTTTCATCAGCCAAGAACAGAAATCAACAATAACAGAAACGAACACAACCAATGAAATGATCCTCACACACTAAAGACTTATGCTTTACAAAAAATGAACTGGATTGAGACAAATCTGAAATAGACTGAGCTAGTTCCGAAACATAGATCCTAATATAATCAAAAGAAAACAAAAAAGACAAAAATCCAGATTCGAGATACACTATTAAGATCTAAAAATCAAAATCAGCAAAGCAAAGATCAACATACTTCATCAGATACATCAGCTAATTATAAAAGATCACCAAACAATAAAAAACAAAAATATAAAAGAAGATGAAAAACTAAGATTCGATTACTTCTCTTGCTCAACGAAGACAGAAGACTGTGATCGGAGACCACCGGAGTAATTAGGAGACTGAGGAGCAGAAGGAGGCACCGAAAGAGACGACGAATACGTCATAAACCTCCCTCCGCCGCCACCACCAATACCACCACCACTTCCTCCTCCTCCACCACCACCACCACCAAGCGACGACATCATCATCATCTCGAAGACAACAGAATCAGAGTAAATCTGTCGGAGATTAGAAGAAGAAGAAGAAGCGGCGGAGGCAGAACCAAAGCTGTTGTTGTCTCTCTATAACGTCGGTGGATTTAAGAGGTCATTTTATAGAGACTGTGAAATGATTACTTGTTGTTTGCTTAGCTGTTTTTTTTTTCACCTTTTTTCTTTGTTTCATATTTTACCCAATTTTACCGCTCTTCTTGTTAGTTTCTCTCTGAAGACTCTTAACCATCTAGAAGGTTTTTTACATCCGGTTTACTAAAATTCGATTCGGTTTATCTATACCGGAATGACTAAACGCTGCGTTTCAGGAAGCGAAGCTCTGATATTCAGTAGGCCGCGAAGGAAGGTTGAAGAAGAAGAGTTGAGAATTAAAAAATGGAGGAGACGACGATTCCTTTCAAGAGCTTACATAGCAGAGAATATCAAGGTCATAAGAAGAAGGTTTTTTTTTTCTATCTCCAGTCTAATTTTCTGTACTCAATAAAACTTGCGAAACCCTAGTTTTTTGCTGAATCTGGGGGAATTTTTGGATTGAAGGTACATTCAGTAGCTTGGAATTCGAATGGAACAAAGCTTGCTTCGGGTTCTGTTGATCAAACGGCTCGCATTTGGAATATCGAACCACACGGTCATGTAATTTCTTTACCTTTTTGAGCTATGGGAACTTCTATGTGTTTTTGATGATGATGAATACATATGGAGAAGTATTGTAGATTGAGTTAAAACTCGATTATTATCTTTGTCATTGTTACTTTTTGAGTTATGTAGTTTTTGTAATTTGGTTGTTTGTGTGGTGTGTGGATACAGAGCAAGGCTAAGGACCTTGAGCTAAAGGGTCATACTGATAGTGTGGATCAGCTATGTTGGGATCCCAAACATTCAGATCTTGTTGCTACTGCCTCTGGTGATAAAAGCGTTCGTCTTTGGGATGCTCGCAGTAAGTTATATTCTTTTAATCGTTTAGTTTTGCTCCTGAAATATGCCTGGAGCTTGGTTTAGAAATCTGTATATTTTCTAATGGATTAGCTATGTGTCATTCACAAATATTTCTCGCAATCTTGGCCTTTGCTTTTGAGTCATATCGCGGAGACTATTGATTGATGAGGATCGGATCTAAGTTTCTTAGAATTATAAATTAGTTATTTAGCCAGATTCCATAAGAGAGGAATTTGATCAGGTTTTTGATATGTGGCTACTATTGTATGTTTTACTATCAATTGCTGAGATATGTCTTCTTCGAGTTCTACAGGTGGAAAATGCACACAGCAGGTAGAACTTAGTGGAGAGAATATAAACATCACCTACAAACCTGACGGGACACATGTAGCTGTTGGTAATAGGGTATTGTCTCGAGCCCCATATCTTTACACTTTCATTGTTCTTACTGTCTATGGATTACTTGATAGATCCCTTTTCATAGTCGTTGTCCTTTCTCTTACTGGCCAATGTAGGATGATGAGCTTACAATTCTGGATGTCCGTAAGTTTAAACCTCTACACAGGCGCAAATTCAATTATGAGGTAACGTAAGCTCAGACTCATGTTAATCTTTATTAATGGCTTTTTTTTTATAAGGCTCTTCCGTATCTCCTGTTTCAAGCTCATGCGGTTATATGTCACCTAAGTTCCTTGTTCATGTAATAATCGTCAAGTAATTTTCTGGTGCCGTATGGAATGTTCTCTTATCTTTTGTCTTCTTGTAACAGGTTAATGAGATTGCTTGGAACATGCCTGGAGATTTTTTCTTCTTGACTACTGGACTTGGTGAGGATTTTAAATTCTGTACTTTCCTGCACACGATTCCCTACCAAAGATTTCTTTGTTTTTGAACTTGAGAAAATGATCTTACTGAAAGTTACTTTGTATGTTGTCCTGCTCAGGCACTGTTGAAGTTCTTTCATATCCATCTCTTAAACCACTTGACACTCTCACAGCCCACACAGCCGGGTGTTATTGTATTGCAATTGATCCTAAAGGGAGGTAATATATATTTACATTTGTGGGCTGGCCGTCTGAGACACGAATGATAATCTTTTTGCTTTTGCATCTAATTCTTCCTCTTTACCTTAACAGATATTTTGCTGTCGGGAGTGCGGATTCCTTAGTAAGCCTTTGGGATATCTCAGACATGCTTTGTTTGAGAACATTTACCAAACTTGAGTGAGTATCAACATGAATTTTCCATAGAGTAGAAAAAGGTTTAATTTCTGTTACATGTTAGTAATTTATAACTATTTCTCACAGGTGGCCAGTCAGAACAATAAGCTTCAACTATTCGGGAGAGTATATTGCTTCAGCCAGTGAAGATTTATTCATTGATATTGTAAGTGATTGCCCAGACTTAAACACTGCTAATTTCAATGTAGTTTCCTCAATATGAGATTAGTTCCTCGTATCTGACCACTAACTACCAAACAGGCTAATGTCCAAACCGGGCGGACGGTGCATCAGATTCCATGTCGGGCAGCCATGAACAGTGTTGAGTGGAATCCCAAATACAATTTACTTGCATATGCAGGTGATGACAAGAATCCCAAGTATAATACTGATGAAGGTACTACCGCGTATTAGTACTTCATTGTTAGCAACAACTCAAAACTCTAATATTGGTAGCAGAAAATGAACAATGACAACAACTTGGATCTCTTTGCAGGTGTTTTCCGGATATTTGGTTTTGAGAGCTCGTAGGAACAGAGCACTGAATCGGGAAACATGATACACAACTCCACTTGATTGTTCCTTGTTGAGTTAGAAAAAGTTTATGTGCCTAGTGTACCTAAATATGTATTGTCAGTATATCAAGTTGGAATAATCTTACAGTATCACTAAATACATTGAAAGTTTGCAGTTCTGAATCTGGCATTTTATTTATTGCAAAAATTTGTTACTATACAAGCAATGTTGTTTATTATTAACGAAGAATGAAATTAATAAGATCAAGATCAGAATTCTAATCCCGAATTACATCAATTTTCTACTATGTGTGAGTACTGCTAAAAGTTACAGGTTGTTCTTATTCCCTCCGGCGAATCTTCAGTCTGGGAGATTTGACAGCTACTCTCTCAAAGCTAGAACAGAGGCCAATGGTAAGATCGGACCAAAAGCATCATCCCCACAATGAAGGTTGAAGAAAGAATGCAGAGTCCTGAGAAAGAAAACACATTTATTACTGAGAGTCCAATTTTGGATTAAAGAACAAGAAGAGCACACGATTTGCTTACCGAACAAACAGTGAATAGGAAGAGTTTGTCAAAATCCGCAGAGGATGAACTTTGAGACCGGGAAGAACAACCCTGCAGAGCAAAGAAGAACAATAGTTATCAAATACTGAGAGAACCAAGTAACAGGTTTCCACTTGATCTCAACGCTTGAACTCTTCATCCTCTTCCCACTCATCGGCTCTTTCGACAAATCAAAGCTCGACCCTTTCATCCTCAACTCCAAAACACACCGTGTAAGCGTTCTATTATCATTCCTCTCCCTATTAACACCTCTGTAAACTTTCCAGAACACAAACAGCTTAGCTTGAACAAGAAACACCAGAACCAATGAAGTAGCTAATGACACTGCAGAAGGTATCCACCATTTCTTGCAAACCGCATTACTTTTCACCACGTCAGCATCATCAGAACAAGAAGAAGAGTAGACAAGTGTGAAGAAGAACCCATGGAAGACTAGGAAGAAACAACAAAGCTGAAAGATCTCTCTTTTGATTGACTCTAGTCTTGATTCTTTAAGAAGAACACGACGACAGAACAAATCTTCTTCTCTTTGCCATAACTTCAAAAGCAACAAATGTCCTGGACTCTCTGAGATTTCAGACAACGGATGCTGCTGAATCACTTTGAGTATTCCCATTCCCGGATTTGAGACCGCAACCAACTGTTGTTGTTGTTGTCTCTCTTTATGCTCTTCATCTACTGGAATCTCCACTACATGAGAATCTTTAGTTCCGGCCATAGAGAAAAAAAAGATTGAGACTTTATGAAGAAACAGAGATCGGAATAGGAAAGCAATTAGAGAGTAAGATGAAGATTGAAGATTTGAGTTCGTTGTGTTTTTTTAGTAAGAATTCCTTTTCTTTCACAAAATTTCAGGTATTTAAATTGTTGTTCTTTAACGGCTATATGTACAACGGTCGGATTGTTTTCTTTTTACGTTATGTTGTTACTGCTGCGATAACATAGTAAGAGACCTTTTCTCACTTTAACGGCTATATTTTCTCCTCCAAAACGCATATAGCCAATATTTGGGCCTTTAATGGGCCGAATGATATGCAATGTGCTTTATAGTTTAACTAGGCCCTATGATTCCATTTTTTTTCTTTTCTTTTCTAAAGTATATGATTCCATTGTTTGCTTTTGTTCCACCACAATTTATAACAAGTGATATATTTATGAATTTTTCTATTACTAAAATAATAGAATAAAGTAACAAATAAGATTCTGTTTTTAATTACTTTCAAAACACATACGCAAGTTATTGGAAATGACATTTTTGGGATTTTGTAGACTTCAACGCAGAAGCCAACATCAAAGGTTTGTAATTTTGTATGTCTGTTATCTATTTATTATACTCAAGATGAAAATAATAAAAACTCTTTATTTACATTTCTTCATTTATTAAAATGCTTTACAAAGCAAAACTTATTAATCTCTGTAAAAACAGAAAGCACCTAATTAATCATACCCAATGTTTAACTACCAATGTGATCGAAAATGAAAATCCAAACAATGAAATCTTAAAGAAAAAGGAAAAAACTTAGAACCAAATAAAAATCAAACCATATGATTGATGAGATCATCAGCTTGTAAATCCCACAAGACATTATCCACATTAAACACATGTTGATGATGATGATGGTTCCTCATCATCGTCATTCCATCTCCTCTTCCTCCTTCAGATCCAATCTCCTCTTGATCAACCACTTCTCCCTTCAGCTTCCTTCTCTCCTCCTCCTCCGCTGCCGCGGTTTCAGCTACCGCGGTACGTATTCCTCCGTGACCCCTCCAAGCTGCAACGGCAGGAGACGCTGATCCATCATTTCTTTCTTCATTCCCAAACGAAGACGAAGAGGATCCATATGAGAATCCATTACCCATGTCCCATAACTTCATTATCCCATTCCCATGGTCCAAACCATCCATCTTTATCTTACCAGCTTCATTATCAGCAATCTCGTGAAAGTTGTTTGGGTTAGGGTTATGGTTTGAAAAGTTGATTTGGTTTAGGTCAACACGTTTCTTGGTGAGCAAGTGAAGCATCTCGTCCTTGAAACAGCCGAGGGCAGCTTCGGCTAGGTGAGAAACCTGAGGAGGATTAAGTGTAGTGGTGATCTCTGCCATTAGATGCGAGAAAGGCTTGTGGGTCACCGGATCTATTCCCATTCCTGACAACTTCTTCTTCAGCTTCGTGTTCCAATAATTTTTCACATCGTTGTCTGTCCGACCAGGAAGTTGCGCCGCAATCAACGACCACCTGAACCATATATGTCAAAAGATTATTAAATGTTTCCCAAGAAAGATGTTAACTGTTGTTTCTCATGAAAAATCCCAGACTATTCATCAGCAATACATCATCAAACTCTATTTATGAGTCGAAAACAAATTTATAGAAAATTAAAAGTTCCCAAAAGTTTAAAACCCTATACTTAGATTTGGTATTATGGTATATAGAACAAAACTTATGTCTTATTCAGTTTCTTGTGTCCCAAGAAACTTGTCAAAAAACTCATAAAAACAATTCATCAGTAAGTCAGCATCAAAATTTCAAAAACTTAGTAAAGAAACCCGATATTTATGAGTCCATCTGTAATTTATACACCTAGATTAAATCTTTTCAAGAAAATCATAAAACCGTAGTTAATTAGATCTAGTGAGTAGTGATCATACCGGTTACCAAGAACAGAGTGAAACTTGACAATGATATGTTCTTCAGCCTCCGAGAACTGGCCATGTTTCAAATCCGGACGCAGATAGTTTGTCCATCGCAGCCTACAACTCTTCCCACATCTTTGCAACCCTATTAAAGACCAAATTTTGTCGATTCATTATATTACATTACAATGATCACTTGACTAAATAAAACATTAAAAAAAATATAGAGAAAATTTAAATTACCAGCATTCTTAGGGATGAGACGCCAATTACGAGTACCATGTTGAGCAATATAAGAAGCCAATTTGTTGTCTTCTTCAGGAGTCCATTGTCCTCTCTTCACATTCTCCTTTTCACAACATGGAATCCGACCCATTTCTTCTTTCTTTCTTTCTAGTTTTTATCTCTTGATCGATTTGATTACTCTTTACTTAATTTACTAACGAGAAAAAAGAAAATTTGGTTAAGAAATGAAAAAAACTTATATATATCAAAGATTGCCCCACCCAAAGAATTAAAACTGCCAAACTTTTGATTTTTGTACTTTCTTGTAATCAAGGCTTTTAAATTGCAAAAGAAGAAAGGAAATGTATGTATATATATAATAAAATTGATTTAACAAAAATGAAAACATAGTAAAAATTAGCATCAGATGTGCATGAATTGATTAAACTCTTTAAAGAATTCAACGCTACAGAGCGTGTGATTCCCTTAAGCCGGTAGGTCACCCACTCAACGCCTGGTCAACTCCTTTTACATTCAGATTATTCACCCATAAAATTATATTCTTCATATATTTACACTTAGATTATATAATTCTTCTGATATTCTCTATGCAAACTCCAACTTTTAAACATTTTGGGGATTGGTAGAACGACTTGGATAACAAACTAGCCTTTGGATTATGAAGTGAAATTGTACTCTTTTTTAATATAATTTGTGATCATATTGAAGTTATGACACGATTTTTTTTAAAAAGTTATGACAACTTTTTTTTCATTTTGTAAGGGAATGTATTCGTGAAGTACCGACAAGTACGGAGAATATTGCGAAAGCGTTCGTGTGCATTAGTGAGACTATGAGAGCATTCGTGAAAAGCACAGAATCTTGTAGAAGTACCTTTTTCGCGTACGAACTTGTACCTTTTGTTCTAAATCACGAAGGACCCTACTTGTGTCATCTTTTGTTGTAAACAAGTAGTGGTAAATCCACATTATTACAAACTTGAATATCGATCAAAATGTAAATATATAGTAATATTTATGGAATAGATATAGTAGTATACTTTTGAATTTGAAAATTAGATGAGAGACACTTATAAAATTCTTAGACTTCTAATTCAAAATCAATTGATAATTAATACATTATACTTTACAGACATATATGTATTTATCTTGTTAACATTGGAAAATTAGTTTCAGTTTCTCTGTAATAGTTATCTAAGGCTTTTTATTTTTTTTTGGCCATAGAAGCTCCTTGCCCCCAGCTTTGTAAATAACCTCTTTCCTTTTGGTAATATAATTCACATTTTATCAAAAAAAAAAAAAAAAAA
>Ga0041059_1000525_pt1 | contig 29244 bp, 27 predicted proteins | sample AraColnosormetaG_FD_56232 | JGI IMG/M metagenome (GOLD analysis project Ga0041059, IMG submission 56232) | Arabidopsis roots microbial communities from North Carolina, USA - Col MF nosort | ecosystem: Host-associated > Plants > Roots > Unclassified | place: USA: North Carolina | collected... | reverse complement strand
TTACTGAACATGATTAGATAGTAGGACTAGATGGTAGGACGTGTTTATAATATTATAATATATAAATTTTACAACAATTAAATAACCATTTGAAAGAAAACTTTTAAATTGATTTGAATTAAATACTTTTAAAATTAAAGTATATTAAAACAAAAATAACAAAATAATATATAATTTTACTGAACGGAGTTAGTGGTAGGACGGGTTTGGTCGATAGTATTACGAGACGGTATACCACAAGTGAAATCTATTAGATATGTTTAATTTCACTGTGCAGGATTAGATAGTATGATGGGTTTGGATCGATAGTAATACGAAACGATATAATACGGGTGAAATCCTAGATATAACAATTAAAATCTATATATACATTATCTTAAACACTAAACAAAACAAACAATATTAACAAAATAAATATCTACATATACATTTTATATAACTAATTTTATTAAAAAACTAACTCCGCGGTATACCGCGGGTCAAAATCTAATGGTACTTAATTTTAAAAGGTAAAATTAGCGGAAGGTTATAAACTTGAGAGGGTGAACTTGTAATGAACATAAGTAGACAAATCTAAAATAAGCGTGGAAGAAGAAAACAAGTGTCACGTCATGTGTTGCTAGTTGCGGACATAAAACAAACAGAAGTGGAGGAGCAACAAAAGATGCAATTGCAGCCCATAGAATCTGTCCGGTCAATTGAACAATTTTGTTCATTTATTCTTCTTTTTTCCTTTTCTACGTAATATCTTTTCCATTTGTTATAGATATTATTGATTTGTGCCTACATTTTATAAAATTTACAGAAGTATACATCATATGGGTAAATCGTTAAATATAATTTTAATTAATAATTAACAGAATAGAAGTCAATCTTTTGCAATATTTGAAGCTAATTCGATTAATTGAACAACGCGTTACAAATTTTGAAAAACAAGGACGGAAAACTAAGAAATAAGATAATCAGGACATATTATAAAAATACTAAATTAAAGGGTCGTCAAAAAATAATAAAAAAGTTCCCAAATTTCCACTTCAAATCTCAAACGTGCAATTTCACACCTCAACCCGAAACTCGGTGCGTTCTTAAGACGTTTAAGTGGACCCAAAATCTCAAACGGTGGAGCGTGGACCCCACTCTCCTCTTATATCTGCATCCACTTTCCGCAAATCCTCACCGTCCATTTCCAACACGTTAGACCTTAAAAAATCAAAATCAACGGTTGTGATATACTCTACTGAAAATCTCTAATATTAACACGCCGAAAGAAGACTTCTTCTTTGACCAAACGACCTAAAATAAAATAGATTTTAATATATCAGATTTTATTTTTACGTTTAAATAAGAATATATAGTTTTTCAACTTTGGAGTGTGCTGAAATATTATTCTAATTTTGTAGTAGAGTTATTTTATAATAGCATAAAGAGAAGAGAAAAAAAAAGTTATTCGATTTATGTTAAAAGAAAAAGTTTTATTCGATTTAGTCATTAAAATAGTATTTAAAGATATTTAAACACAAAAATTCTCGTCAAAAAAGTGAAATTTGACGTCACCAAAGTTTGACTCTTTTTCTCTTTCATCTTTTAAACCAAACCCCACGCACTAAAACCATAGACAAACTCTCTCTCTTCTCTCTCTCTCCCACACACACGCTTTTATTTATTTTGGAGCTAATCGGAAAACAAAAAAGCAACGGCCAAAGCAATGAGGAAAGATGATCTCTGCATCACTGTTCCTACCTTCTTCCGATGTCCTATATCTCTCGACGTTATGAAATCTCCGGTGAGTCTTTGCACCGGCGTTACCTACGATCGAGCTAGTATCCAACGGTGGCTTGACGGCGGGAATAACACTTGTCCGGCGACGATGCAGATTCTTCAGAATAAAGATTTCATACCGAATCGGACTCTTCAACGTCTTATCGAGATTTGGTCTGATTCTGTTCGTCGTCGAACTTGTGTTGAATCGGCGGAATTAGCTGCTCCGACGAGAGACGAGATCGCCGATGCGATCGATAGAGTGAAGATCGAGAAAGAAGAAAGAGATGATCGCGAGGTTTTGTCGAAGATTGTTCGATTCGGGAGAGAATCTGATGATAACAGAGGATTTCTCGCCGGAAAAGATGATTTCGTGAAACTTCTCGTGGATCTGATTAATCAGGTGGATTTCGAAACCACCTCCGCCGCGAAATCTCTGGTTGTTCAAGAAGCGGTGAAGATTCTGAGTACGATTCGAAGCAAAGTCTCAGATCGGAGACGGTTTTCGAATCTGATTTTAACCAACGGTCGAGATCGGTTATCGGTGATCGTCTACTTGTTTAAAACCGGGAATGTCGAATTGAAAATTGATTGCGCCGGTTTACTTGAGTTCATCGCCGTCGACGCTGAATCAAAGCTGTTAATCGCCGAGAGAGATGGATTAATCACGGAGCTAATGAAATCGATTAGTAAAGATTCTGATTTAAGTTTAATCGAATCGAGTTTATCGTGCTTGATCGCGATTAGCTCACCGAAACGTGTGAAACTCAATCTCCTCCGAGAGAAACTCATCGGAGATGTTACGAAACTGTTATCAGATTCAACGTCGTCGTTGAGCGTTTCGGTGACGGAGAAATGCTTGAAGCTTCTGGAGATTTTAGCATCTACAAAGGAAGGGAGATCGGAAATTTGCGGCGGAGATGGCGAGTGTTTGAAGACGGTGGTTAAGAAGCTGATGAAAGTGTCAACGGCGGCGACGGAGCACGCCGTGACGGTGCTGTGGAGTGTTTCTTATCTATTCAAAGAAGATAAAGCTTTGGAAGCTGTTACAAGTGTTAACGGAGTTACGAAAATTCTGTTACTGTTACAGAGCAATTGCTCTCCCGCCGTTAGACGTATGTTAACGGATCTTCTTAAGGTCTTCAAGGTGAATTCAAGATCTTGCCTTTCGGCTTACGACACCAAAACGACACATATCATGCCGTTTTAAATCAATTCTTTTACTACTTACTAGGGTTCGTTTTTAGGATTTGTTTCTTGGGAAAGAGGTAAGAACAATTGTAAAACTAAAATGAAATTTTTGAATAGTGAATATAAACTAAAAAAGAAGATTCAATTCATTGCTCATTGAATGTGTAGTCTATTATTCTCTTATTAATGTAAAGTAAAATCAATTAATGATGTTCTTGAATTTCCAATCATATTGTTTCGTATCATTGATATGAAATTGCTTTTTTCTAAATACGAATTTTGAATATATTCTGTTGGTAAACAGGTCCAGAATTGTCAAAAAGATGAATACGTCATATAGTTCCGATCGACCCACAATTTGTAACGATGTTACATGTGATTTTTCAATATGTCTTTAGAAGATTCGAATACATCATAGACGACATAGACATAAGCCTATATAAGTCATAATCATCTTTATCTTTTCCCTCATCTTGTGGTGTTATTTCTGTGTCAAAAGTCCATATAACATCTTAGCCTCTAATAATCTTCTGTTCGTGATCACTCCCTAACAGTTAATTAAAAACTGTTCTAGCTACAATCACTAACTAAATTTGAACCGATCAGCTAACTCTTGTCTTCGAAGAATATGTGTGTTTGATTATTTATTGTATGATACTAATTAATTTAAAAGTATATAAGAATAAAGTGTGGGAGGGTCAGAAAACCCATAATGAGCTGGTTCCAGATCATCTTTGTTGAATAAACAAAAGAAACTATATACTGTAGGGAACCATTTAGAAGCTATATTGCTTTTTAGATGATTGACTATATACATCGAACTGACCTTTTGTGTTTTTGGATTCTCAAGTGTTGCTATTATCTTATATGATTGTTAGAAGATACATACTAACACATTAGATTATTAAACTCTCAAACGAGTCCAACTTTGAGGCCTTTGACAAAGAATGCGAATGAGAAGAGTCGACAAACCGCCCACAAAATATGAAAATTGGGATCTAGTGTTTTATTTTTATAACAATAGTCTTTGGTTTTGGTCAGCTGAAAAGTTAGGTATTTCAATTGTTATTTTGATTCTTAAGTATAAAGTACAAAGACTAAAAAGTAGCCGATAGAAACATTATATGAAATTATGAATCATCTTAAATCCTAAATTTCATTCTAATATTCAAAAACAATTTTTTTCTATGACACAAACGGCTTATTTTTTTATTGGGCTACAAATGACACAAGCGCTTTCATTTGATTGGGCTAAAAACGAAAAGATCCGGCCCATTGAGCTGGGTTTATCGTTCACCTTTGTAAGTTTATTTCTTCTTCATCTTCCGAATCGCATTCTCCGATCGAATCGCCGACGGAGAAATGACCAAGTTCAGGAAGCTCGGCCGCCCAGCAGGTCACCGTATGTCCATGCTCAGGTTTCTTCTTCTTTTTGTCTTGGTAGAAACTTTCTCATTGATCCATAAATTTTCTCTCGATTGATTTATGAAGTGTCTTTTTTCCCCAATTCAATTCTGATTAGGACTATGGTTTCTCAATTGGTGCAACACGAGCGAATTGAGACCACTGTTACAAAGGTACTAATTCCTATTTTCCTCAATTTTGGTTTCTCTGATCTGGGGTTTAAGCTAGGGTTTATAGGCATCTGTTGAGAATCTAAAAATGTTACCTACATTGGATTATGCAGGCTAAAGAAGTTCGTCGTCTTGCTGATAATATGATTCAACTCGGAAAAGAGGTACTCTATTCATTTTTTTCCATTTAAGAAAAAATTAGCAACTCTGTAGACTCTTTTGTATATTCAAACACCATATTTGGTTTACTGGAACTGTGATTGTGCTCAAGTGTTCACAAATCTTGGTTTATAAGCTCACGAATAGTTATTGTTTCTCCGGAGTAACTAGTTTTATATAATTTTGGTTTAGATGAGGAAATGATTTTATTACAGGGTTCACTAGCTGCAGCAAGAAGAGCTGCTGGGTTTGTTAGAGGAGATGATGTACTTCACAAGATTTTTACAGAATTGGCTCATCGATACAAGTGAATTCTCGTATCTCGTTTTTTCCTTTTTTTTTTGGGATCTTTTCCTATGCACTCTGTTTTACCAGCTGGATGTTACGTATGTGTTAACAGAGATAGAGCTGGTGGATACACAAGAATGCTTCGTACTCGCATTCGTGTTGGTGATGCTGCCCCAATGGCCTATATCGAGTAAAACAAGTTTCTTTTCTTTATTCTTTTTAACAGAAGCATATTGAATTCGAGTTTAGTTTAGTCACAGTTACAACAAAATGGATGATGCTATATTTTAAGATCAAACTTCAAGACTTGTGAATTCACATATAAGCCTAGTATTTGTGTATCTCGAGATACCGGTACTTGATCTTAGTTTAGGAAGTTTTCCAAAGTGAGCTAACTGGTTTTGTATGACTCTTATTGGTGCAGGTTTATCGATAGAGAGAACGAGCTAAGGCAATCAAAACCAGCTACTCCTCAACCTCCACCTCGAGTGCCACTTGATCCATGGGCTAGATCCCGTCTCACCAGGCAGTATGCTCCACCAAAGGAGGAAAAAACTTCTGATTCTGACCTATAAATAGAAGAAGATCTCTCTCGCTCTCTCACACCAGAAGATCATGTTTTTTTTCCCCTTGCCCATGTTGTTTCTCCTTCAACCCATAGCTTTGTATGTCTGGCACCTTATTCATCACTGTCATTCACAATGTGTTTAAAACAGTTTAAATGTAGTTTCCTTGAAGCATCAAAGCATTTTTACCCATTTTCTTAAAAAGTTTTTTGGTATCATCTTCTCTCATTTTTCTTCAACCACTCGAAAAGTTTGATAATACTTTAAAGTTTAAAGTTTCATTCCTTTTTGGTATGATATGATTTATGTGGTTTCTTCCATCACCCAAAAGATTATAACTTTTTGATTGATGATTATCTTCAATTATTAATCTATTATGAATCCCCAATGAGCGATAAAGAAACCACACTAATATTTGACACTACAATAAAGTTACAATGACGACTTCTCTTCTCTTCTTTTCAAAATCCTAAAACCTCATGTTTCCTTTACAAAAATCAAGCAGTCGTGGAAGCCCACTCATCAGCCTGAATAAAATTGGCAACAGAGTAAACATCAACATGCTTCTCTGGTATCTCACTACTCCATGGAACCCTACTCGATCTAACCGATCCCGGACCCGTATTCTTATACTCACCGTAATACAAAGTCTTCAATGCGAAATCCCCGTTCCAAGGCATCCATCCATCAGGACTAATCAAAGACTCAAGATTACAGTTTACAAAAACCGTCCTCGAAAACTCCTTCCACGGTCTTCCCAAGAAGTTCTTATGCCCTTCAGGGTTAGCTTGAAACTCCTTCATGTATTCCTCTGTTCCGTTAATCGAACAGTTCAAAAACACAAATCCCGTGGACTGCGACGCATCAATCCTCCCGTGTGCTGTGATCGCGTTGTTTGCACCGCCTTGCTCGAGTTTGGAGTGTTTTGAAGCGATTAGGATATCACAATCTTGGAATACGGCAGCTGAGTTACCAAAGATGAAGTCTACGTTGCCTTGGATTCGACATTGTTTGTAGAACTGACGGAGAGAGTGAGCATAAAGAGTGTCTTGGTTCCCAAGAAACTCGCAGTTTTCAAGTACCGAAAAATCACTGTCTGATCTAAACGCAACCGCTTGGTGCGCATCTGCTCCTGCCGTGTTCTCTATAGTTAAATCACGAGCCATAAATCCATCACCGAGAACTCCTACCAAAACCAAAACCAAGTAATAACATAAAACATTTTAAGATTAAGAAACAAAAAATCTTGGAACTTTGTCCATATCTTTAATCAAATTTAGCAACTTTTATATTCTATGTTTATAAAACAAAATCCTATGTATATATCTTCCCAAGTAAATGTCACATGGTTTCTGTCCCTAGTGGAACCAGGGACAGTCTCATAATAATTCTATAGACATACATAACTTGAATCTCAAAACTAAATAACAATAAATATTATTCTTTTTACGTGGCAGAGCAAATCTAGACACAGTAAAAGAAACAAGACAAATTTATGTTTTGACTTTAATGTTATTCTTCTTATTTATGTTCCTTAATTAAATTAATAAACTGACGAGAAAAATAAGAACTTAATTAAAGAAAGGTTTAACGAGGTTGAAAAAAACTCACCGACAGTTGCAGATTCAAACGTTGTCATCCCTGGTTGTCCAACATTCAACGACCCTGTAATTACCGTTTTACCCATTCCGTCACCGATGAAGACGACATTCTTTTTCTCAAACGGAACCCTAACGGTTTCTTCATACACACCTTCTCTAATACGTATCACAAACTTTACAGTTCTGTTTGTATCCGGCGCGGAATCAACGGCTTCTTGCACTGTTTTGTATTTACAATCTTTCCCTCCGTTTTTACACACCGTCACGTCTTCCGTTAAACCAGACGGAAAACCCAAACTAGCCTCTGTACCCGTACCCGAGCCCAAACTCGGCCCAGCTTTCTCCCAAAACCCGTCTCTTTCCGTCGCTGGACGAATCCACGAAACGACGTCGTCTCCGAAACTGTCGAACGATAACATCATGCTCAACGCGTTTCCGGTGAGGTTCACGAGACCTTCGAAGAACGTAATCGTGTCGACGACTTGCTTAGTGTCGTTGACGGTTTTGAGACCTGACCAGCAATCGAATTGGTAAGCTAGAGCTGCGCTCATCCACGCACGTGCGTCTTTGATATCGCCGCTCGTCACGGCTATGTCTGTTGATTCGGTACGGTGTTGAGAGTAAGAGAGGATCTCGAGGCAAATGGTGGCGATGTTCGTACGGTTTCGATTCCCTGCGGAGGAGTCTAGGATTGATTGGATTTTCGATTGGCCGGATTTGAGATTCTCGTAGGAGACTGAAATTGCAGAGTGGATTATTTGAACCGGTTTAGGATCCGGAGGGACTTGACCGGGTTTAGAGAGCGAGGCAACGCAATGATCTGGGAAACGCGTTGCGTTGCATGCGAGACGGATCTGAGCGATTGGTGGAGGAGAAGGAGGTGTTTCCGGCGGAGGATGATCGTCGGAGGTTGGGGTTTGGTGCGATGGATTATGGTGGTTGCGGGAGGATTTTGAGACGGTGGCGTAGATGAGGAGAGATATGAGGAGGAGGAGAATACAGGACGCGGCGATGATGATGAGGATGCCATTACGGGAAAGGAGTTTATTCCGGTGAGGTTTTACGGCGGCGGAAGCGAATGGGGTGGAGGAAGAGGCGGAGATAGAGTGCGGTAGTGTCGGAGAATCCATTGGAGGGAGAGAGAAGATATTTTCTGTATATGTTTGTGTGTATAGGTGGGAATTGTTTATACAAATTTAATTGAAACTGGGAAAAATGAAAATTTGAACTTGTAAGAATTATTGAAATCTGATTGAGAGAAAGAGACAGAGGATCAAATTCAGAGATTGAGAGCCATAGCCATTTGAGACGATGAGAGAGTTTGGTTTTTCTGGGTTTTTGATTTATTTTTTAACCTTTTTTACGGCTGTTATGGAAGAAAGGGTTTAGAAAATTAAATTTAGGGTAAAATTATGTTTTCTTTTACTGGTCTATTATTGTTATTCTACAATTAATTAAACGGGCCGTTAAAGATCAACACAACATCCCTTGACATTGTTGCATTTAGCTATATATGAAATTTGGGCCTTAAAGACATTGATGCCAAGCTAACTAACTTATGTATTAATACGAGCCCAATAATGATCCACAATGTACGCAAAACCATCTCATGTGAACGTTCATACATGTGTCTATATGTACATTGCCTTTAGAGACGAGACGTATGACTAAAGAAACAAGTCCATTTCCAACATGGCCGTCAATACGATTCATTTTGATGTCTAAATGTAGCCTATGAGAAAGCTATTTGTATCAGAGTTAAAAAAAAAACACTGATGGAAAATGACGACATCAGGGGTCAATAGCCATGGGTGTGATGCGTTTCCTTGCTGGTTTATTTGAGACCGGTGTGTTAACTTTGCTCTGTAATGGCTGATTCTCTTCCTCATGTCTTGTTTCTGTCATTACTTCATCATCGGTTTTCTGCATAATATGCTCTTTTTCCTTACCATCCGTGGTAATTTTGCTTGGCAATGGCTGTTTGCTCTCTTCGTTTTGTTCTAATTCAGCTTGTTTCTTGCTCTCGTCTGGTGTTGTTTCTGTCATTAGTTCATCGCCTTTCTCTAAATCATGCTTTTTCTCCTCACCATCAACAGGTTTCTTTCCAACTGTAGTTGGATTGATGGGTCAATCGGGTTCTGGAAGGTTCAAGAGTGAAAGGACTAAGAGCAAACCTGAAATGGAGACAGCTTCTCCTAGTTCTTTATCTTCAAATTCAACTAGTGTGCAATAGCCATCTTGTGAGGACAGTGCCAGATACGATGCATTAGGTGACCTTTTGAACAAACCAAAAGATCATTGGTTAGAATTAAAACTAAGAAAATTTAGAGAAAAACCATTCCGATCTATAAGAATGTGCATAGTCTTTTCACCATGTTATATCGGTTATTGCAGCATAGTGGAGACCTGCTAAGACTGCAATTGGAGCGACACACTCTGTGTCATATATGTACACGGAGTTTAAAGTTGCAATGGCAAAGACAAGACGGTAAGGAAGCTTGAAGAAACCCTCTTCTGCATGATTCAAAACACCATTTGAGATCACCAAAAGTAACAGATTTAAGAAAACTATCAACGTCATGAAGGCCTTGCTTTTCTATCATAAAAGAAACTAAAAAAATGGTGTGAGATAAGATAATATGTACCAGAACTTGAACCACGGAGTTTAAATGCAACAGGGCAAAAACGAACCACTACAACCGGTTTGCTGGCGCCAGGAAGCTGCAGTGCAGGTCTGCTTGTGGAAAAAGGAATTGAGCTAGTGTGAGACTTTGTACTGATTTCTAATTATCTCATACATAAGCTTGACCAGTTAAGGCCACTTGGCTCAGCTTAAAGAAGAGCTTATATGATTACAATATGTTCCACAAAGCCTTACGACTTTCAAACAAGAGATGGTGAGGTGATTATCTTACCTTGAAAGGTCCTTCCTAGAAAAGACATAGGTAGCATTTACAGCTTCGGATGTGGGTGAAACCTTGAAAGAACCTGGACATGCAACACAGTGATAACAGGGACTGTTAGAGACATGAATAATGCCCGAGTAAACAATGTGGATGATCTAGCACAGCTATCTGAAAAACAAGAATGGTTTTAAGGGATAGTAACCTGCTGGAATGAGTAAAAAAGATCCATCAGGTGACCATGACAATCTTCGAAAGAAAGACGGCAATGTCTCATCATGAAAGAGATGGGTTTTTATTGTCTGCATAAAATGTCATTTTGAAATTAGGAATACTGTGTATCCGTGATGAATCTGGAAGAAACTATTTTCTCTCTAACCTTAGTTTCATCACCCCGTTGCTGATCTGCTTTCATGATAACATGCTGGCAAACATAGTTCATTTTTTCAACACCTTTACTCTTTGTTTGAGGCTTATTGGCATATATACGGCATGTTCTGTCTGAACTAAGAGAGGCTACATACTTTGCTAAGGGATCCCAGGCAACACCTTGAACATAATGACAATGGGCATCCAGTATCTGATGGACAGAACCTTTTAGCAAATACAAAATTGTGAGAAGCAGGAAAGCTGGAGCCAACAAAAAAATAAAACTATCTACACTTTGACTTTTTCACCTTTGTTAACGTCCCATATAATGCAAGAGTTGTCCACTGAGCCAGAAATAAGATATGCATCATCAGGAGACCACTGAAGATCCAGGACATCCTTTCGATGAAATCTAGCAGGGCAAACAAAAGTCAAAATATATCTCTTAGCCTACATTCGATTGGGTCACAGTTGCAATTTTGGTGAAACTTTCATTCTCATTTCACCAAATTAGCCTAAGGTATCATTCTCCCTTCTTGATAGAGCAACAGTATTCAAACACAAAAAACCGTGGCTCTTAGAAGCCCAGTCAGCGTAGCTTATTATTTAGATGAAAGGACTCACGATAATGATTTGTGAACTTTCCAGGACTGATTGGTTTCACTAGGATGCAACTTCCATATAAAAAGCTCACCTCCTGCATCATAACAAAAACAAAACTGCACAATTGGTTTCACTACTCATTCAAAATATGCAAAACACACTTGCATTGCATCTAAGCCTCTGAGGCATACCGTCTGCTCCCGAGGCAAGTAGTTCCCCTGCAAAATAATCATAGAACAACACTCGTCACCACAGGAATTAACATGATTACGGCTAAAAGAACATATCTGATAATACAAAGCTAATGCATACCAGATGGAGAAAAACGAATGGTATTGACAGCACATCCATGGTAAGTAAGGCTACTCTGATAAGATACACTAGGAACCTTCTTCTCCGCTTGACCCGAATTTATCAACCATAGCTGAATAATTTTCAATTGTTTATAGTCAACAGTGAATGCAAAGTCAACAATCACAACCAAAACAATTTCAGATGTTCAAATTCATGAACCCGTGAGAACCAAATTCAAACATTTGAATTTTAGAAATTCTAAACAATCGCAGACATTCAAATTCCAAAATTACACAATTAGTGACTATTTGATCAAACTCAGATCCTGAAAATGGATACAAATCGATTTTGATTTGAGAATTAAATTACCTTGATATCGTAATCGGCTCCGGCGGTGGCGAGTAAACCGGAAATCGGGTGAAAATCTACGGTTAGCACCGGCTTCCCATCGTGCCAACTTATCTGTATCGTACCTCCCTTCATTTTTGTCAATCCTCCACAATGCCCAGAATCGTGATTCGGATTTTCTTGAGAAAATTTTCTAGGGTTTGTGGATTACTGGGAAGAAGAATAACTAAAAGGACTGTCACTCTGGGCGCGTCTTCTGGGATCATTTGGGCGCGAAATAGTAGTCTCCGTGTCAAATGACGATTTTATCCACCGACTAGTCCGGTTTATTCTAAAACCGGTCTTATTAGTGTTCGTATATGGTTTAATTATTTTGATGCTTTTAGTTCAATTATGAGTCGATTATTTGAACTGATATCGAAAACTGTAGACTAGTCAATGACCTACGAACATTCACTTTCAATAATTTATGTAAATGTTTCCACCTAAAATGATATTAAAAAAAGTCATACGTCTTTTGATTTTGATTCGCATAGCAGTCGACGTCGTCTTAAAAGCAGTACTAGTTTATGAGGTCGATAACTATTCTGCATTAAAATTGTTATAAAAAAATATATAGACGACGTTACCTTTCTCTTTTAAGATGACACTTTTGTAACCTTATCGCAATTTTTAAAGTGTAAAACATCTCTGAAGCGATAACACGTATAATGCATACAGATAAAGCAAAAAGTTACCTAAAGATATATAACGAATATACAAATATCTCTAGTACTTCCCATTTCTTAAGAAGCCTTTTCCCCCAAATCTTCGTCACTTAAAATTTTTGGTATGATTAGTCAATTGATTGAGAAATATTAAATTCCAAATATTCAGGTGATCTCTAAAGATTGTTCTTCTTGGCAATTTGAAAGTTGTAGCAAAGACGAAAGTAATAAAGTAACGGTCATATTAAATTCATGAAATACGATAATTTAAATAGAGATTTTACGAAAGTAGTTAATGCAAATGTAAATCATTCAACAAGGCGATCAAGAATCCCGGAGACAACACCACAAATACGTCTCAGACTAGCTTCACGCCGGCGAATCTCCACCGGATAAGCCAACCCTTTAACCCGCCTAAAAATATTCCGGCAAACATTAGGATAATCCTGCGCCGCCAACACATGCATGGAGGCATAGTCATAAGCTTCATCATCAAGATCTTGAATCGTCAGCCGGAGAGAATCAGCGGCGAGAGCATACTTCTCGGAGCAATCTTGTAAGACCTTTTTGAGAACGGTGTCTTTTACGGTGGCGGATAGGTTTCCAGCGATGTAATTTGCGGTGGAGGTGGCGTTTGTCATACCAACGCCGACCATAATGGAGGCGAGACCTTTTGTGTCGGCTGTGGGACTTCTTGGGTCGGATTTGAGAGCTGAGACGCAGAATTTGTAGTAGTTTGTGGTTTTGCAAGTTGATTCGATTATTGTTGTTGTGTTGGATTTGGCTGAGATTAGGGTTGATGCTGAAAAGGTTAGGGTAACGAGGAGGAGGAAGATGAGAGAAGAAGCCATTTCAGGAAGAAGGTTTTGAGCAACTGTTTACGGAGAGATAGAGATGGAAGAAAGAGGATTCTTGTCTTTATATTCTGAGCAGTTTCTTGAATTACATATTTTACAAAATAAATACAAATGATAACGTTTCCGTTTATCATTTGTAATTGCACTAAATGAGGAATGATTTTCGCATGTAGTGTGGTAGTTTATACTAATATTGACCTATCAAGATTTAAATTCACATGATGCAAATTGTTGGTCAAATAATGAATTAAATTAAAATACGTTTTTCCAGCTTCGTCATTTCATTACATTTGAGTATCTTTACTTTATTTTTGAAGAATTTAGAATTGATGATATACGAACAAGATATTTGTCGATGAATCAATCATTGTAGGTAAAAGAATCAGCCACTTCAACACGTTATTTCCAAAATTTGATAACTAAGTTTTGTTTGCTCAACCAAAAAAATTCTGTCTGTTTTAAAGATTTCGTCACTCTTTTCTCATTTTTTCTTACAATTATACAATTTCACATCATTATTATGAAAAAGGATACACGGTGTGTAGTAGCTACAAAAATTAGAAAGATGAATATATGTCACCAAATTAAATCATTTTATTTAAATTTTCCCTTTAGTCAAGTTGCCATATAAGTATATAACGTGTTTACATGTGAACAACTGAAATAGGAATCAATTCTATTTTTCTTCATTCGAATTTCAAAAGTAAGTAAGTCATCCACTTCAATTCATAACCGAAAAATAAAAGTAAATTGATAGTATGTAAAAGTAAAACATTCTTTAAGAAAAATGAGATGTAAAATTTCACATACAAGATACAGTAAAGTGACCATGTGAATCTTTTTTGTTCATAAAAAATCATTTTGGTTAATCTAGAGGAACATGGTGTGCGAATCTATGACCATAACTTCAAGGACACGATGATGAGTTGTGTTTTTCGTCTTTGCTTCTTGGAACTTTGTGATTTTTTGATCTGTGAATCTTGTGATTAGTACGAATCATAAAGCCTTGTTTGGCTGTTTCCCATTCACGACAAAATACTGACTCTGTCACTTATTATTTATCTCTCATTATCTCTTTAGTTTTTATAAATTGTTTGCTCCTACTAATCATTCTTTAAATGTAACCTGGCGATTATAAAACTAAACATAAGCCAACAGTTATAAAACGTGTATTAACGACGGTAAGAGATTTTTTGCACCCAAAAAAAAAGGACGGTAAGAGAGACATATAGTACAGGCCAATTATAAAGATAGGCCCAATTGAGCATTCAAAGTTGTTATTGGGCCACACTCCTTCCAAATGATGTTCTTTATCCGTATGAGAAAAGAATCCACCCGGAAAAAATCTCCGACCCGACTAAAGAAATGGGATCGTCTGCGGATACAGAGACGGCGATGATAATCGCCACACCGGCGTCGAACCATAATAATCCGGCAACCAACGGCGGAGATGCGAATCAGAATCATACTTCTGGTGCGATACTCGCTCTCACGAATTCAGAATCGGATGCTTCGAAGAAGAGAAGAATGGGGGTGCTTCCGCTCGAGGTTGGTACTCGCGTGATGTGTCAATGGAGAGACGGAAAATACCATCCGGTGAAGGTTATCGAGCGCCGAAAGAATTATAATGGTGGTCACAATGATTACGAGTACTACGTTCATTACACAGAGTGTATGTCGTTTCCTCCTTTCTCTATCTGAAATTTGTGAATCTAGGGTTTATAGATTGGAGCTGAAATTTCGAAGAATTGAATTAGAGGGCTTTGCAATTCAAGTTGTTTTGAGTATCACAACTCTTGTGAAACTGCAGTTAATAGAAGATTGGATGAATGGATTAAGCTTGAACAGCTTGACCTTGATTCAGTAGAGTGTGCTTTAGATGAAAAAGTTGAAGACAAGGTATTAGCCATTTTTCTTCAAAGTCTTGAGCTTTCCTCTCCGTAGTTTGCACTGAAACATAGAAGTTTGTTTGTGGTAATAGGTGACTAGCTTGAAGATGACACGACACCAGAAACGGAAGATTGATGAGACTCATGTAGAGGTAAAGTGATTGGTTAAGTTAGTTAAACTTTGTTGTGGTTTTAGTGAACTGTGTGGCATGCTATATATTCTGATGTTTTTCGATATTTTGTATAGGGTCATGAAGAGCTGGATGCTGCCAGTTTGCGTGAACACGAGGAGTTCACGAAAGTGAAGAACATAGCTACGATTGAGCTTGGGAAGTATGAGATTGAGACGTGGTACTTCTCTCCTTTTCCTCCAGAATACAATGACTGCGTGAAGCTCTTTTTCTGTGAGTTTTGCCTCAGTTTTATGAAGCGCAAAGAGCAGCTTCAAAGACATATGGTGAGCAACTGTTTTTTTTATCATTTGTAGCATTTTAATTGTTTTGTCTTTACAGTTATTTTTAGTTTCACACATACCTTTTATGGGTCATTCTTTTTACTTAAGTTTTGCTCAATCGTCTTTTATCTATGCAGAGGAAATGCGATTTGAAGCACCCCCCTGGGGATGAAATCTATCGAAGCTCTACTTTGTCAATGTTTGAGGTAATAGATTGATGTTTTCATCCTTAAACTGTTTGCTTTAGGCTTACGATACTTGTTTGGAAGCTAATAAATGTATTTAGAATTGAATTTTCACGACCTGGGAGTTTATTTGTAATATCTTACAGGTGGATGGCAAGAAGAATAAGGTCTATGCACAGAACCTCTGTTATCTGGCAAAGTTATTTCTTGACCACAAAACTCTTTACTATGACGTTGATTTGTTCCTGTTCTATATTCTCTGTGAATGTGATGATCGTGGATGCCACATGGTTGGATACTTTTCAAAGGTATCAGCACACTTTGGCTCTTGGGTCTGTTATATACATGTTCTGTTTCAATTTGATTGTCTGATGAAAAAAATGCAATTTCTGTTGGTACAGGAAAAACACTCAGAAGAAGCTTACAACTTGGCTTGCATCCTTACACTTCCTCCATATCAAAGGAAGGGCTATGGCAAATTCTTAATAGCCTTCTGTGAGTTTTTGTTTTTCATTCAACTCTTCTTATTTGTTCTCACCTCTCTCTATAAAGCTTACACGTTATATTGTGTTATAGCCTATGAACTCTCAAAGAAAGAGGGCAAAGTCGGGACACCGGAAAGGCCGCTCTCTGATCTAGGGTTAGTGAGTTACAGAGGTTACTGGACTCGGATTTTATTAGACATTTTGAAAAAGCACAAGGGAAACATATCTATCAAGGTATGTATATCTATATATCCGTAATGATCCTTTTTAGCCTATCTGTCAACAGAATAATTCATATATTCAACTTTTTTAAATGTAGGAGCTGAGCGACATGACAGCGATTAAAGCAGAAGATATATTAAGCACCCTGCAGAGCTTGGAACTGATACAATACAGGAAAGGACAACACGTAATCTGCGCGGATCCTAAGGTACTGGACCGACACTTGAAAGCGGCAGGCCGAGGTGGTCTTGATGTGGATGTGAGCAAAATGATATGGACTCCTTACAAAGAGCAGAGCTAAGAGGGCATTACACTTCAAATAGTTATGGTTATGGTCTACTTTTAATCTGCATATCCTTAGATGACTTTTGTCTGTAACAATTTAACACGCACTCTGTTCAATAGATCTTGTAACTGTAGGAATCTTTTGTCTGGATGGTAAAACGATCAGTAGTAACTTTGGTGTTTCATTCTTGTTCCATTCTGATTGACAACAGTTTGGTTAAAATTTGGAATATTTGAAAAAATGCCGAAAGAGAAGTTTTATAACTAAATGTTAAAAATTTCTGGCTTTCTACTTCGGCTAGAGATCTCCGGATATCAAAAACAGAAAAGATATCAAGGGATATGTGAAAACTATAATTAAGATGACTATAAATGAGATGTAATGATACAGAACAAAAAAAGTTTGGAAAATTTTAGTTAGGGTTCTTTGTGCTCCTTTGAACTGCAAATACACTCTGGATATGGATTCTCATAAAAGGCTTCTTCAGTTCTAAACCGTGCACGTCCTTTGATCCCCTGCGTTGGTCCTTTCCTTCTCCTCGGTGCACCTTGTCTGCAAAACCGATCAAACAAATCCTCTTCTCGCATCAAAGATGTGCTTTTTTTTATAGGTTTATTGTTTAAGAAGCAAACGTATGACTCTTTTGCTACCTGTCTTTATGCATTTGATTCACAAAATTGGACAACTTTGGTCCTTCTTTTAGCTGTCCTCTCTCCATCTTAACGAAGAGTTTCACTAGTCCTTTCCTGCATACAACACCAAACTTGTCATGGCCTATAACAAAATGACTAAAAGATTAATGCTTTTTTTTAAGGTAACAGAAGGAAGGAGATAGAACCTGTCGGGAGTGATAGTCCTGCGATGCCCTAGAAATCTGCGGTGACCTTCAACTGCTCTTGCCATGTTTCCAGAATGTGAAGGAACAAACACATCACTCTCAACAGAAATTATGTAATCAAGAGCAGCCGTTTTAGTCGCATGGCCAGTGAAACCTTTTAACTCTTCGTTCCCAGCAAGCGTTTCCTACAAAATCCAGTACATGAAACATAAACATTTATCATCTTTAGATTGTCAGTAACATGAAAGATTAGAGGTGGTTGAACAGACCTTAAAAACCAGATTTGGGAAGCGCGACTTAAGCTCAGAGAGTCTATCATCACCCCCATAGATTTCCCCTGCTGCAATATATATGACTGTTGACTGAGAATATCCGAGACCTTTCAGAAATATTCCCACTTCTTTTGGAGTCAATGGACAAAGGCCTTCCTCTCTCTGCTCTGTTGAATTTATACTTTTGATCTTCCAATGGCTTGTACTTTCCCTGTGACCAACAGATAACATATTGAGCTTGAAACTGTAATTTTATCCCATGAAGACGTTTTGCATGTTTGCTTTGTTAAGAATAGATGCAGAGAGTAATCAATTACCGCATTACTCTCAGTTCTTCGGATTCAGCATCAGTGAGACCATAGGTGCAACCAGTGAAAGCCAACATATCTTTCTCATATCTCAGGTGCAATGCAATATATCTCCCAGCACGTGACTTGAGTCTCTCAACCAGCTTCTGTGGTGTCACCGTCATGATTGCTCAGAACCCACAGTCTACAGGAATCCCCATAGGACACCTCTTAAATGCATAAACTATGTTTGATAGAAAAAGATGTATCCATTCTCCTATTCTATCATTACACACCTCTTAAATGCATAAACTATGTTATTGCAAGTTCTATCATTTGACAATGAAAACTCGTTGACCCAAACGATGGTTTTGAAACTTCTATATAGCTATTCGGTACCCAAAGAGAACATTAACTTGAAATCTTATGTGTATGAAATGAATTTTATGTTACTACAGCCTATCTATGTTGTGTACAAGACAGGAAAAGGGTCCCAACCTGTCCAAGGCTTTCAATTGCAGGAGAGAAGCAGAGACCACGATATAGTACACGACATCTCAGTCTTTGAACGTCGATAGGCAGGTCATTATTTGCAAGGCGAGAATCTGATTTTGCGACATGGATGACCTGCATTGTTATTATTCTATCAGCAGTTGAATGAAACAGCAAATGCAAAATGTAAAAGAAGTTGCTTAAGACCGACCTTGTACTCCTTCCACAAGTGAGTCATTTCTTCATAATATCCAACACTAGACCAAGAAGTGAAATGCTTCCTTGCTCTAGGTAGAGATTCCACTTCCTTTGGGAGCTTTTTAATAACCTTGACATCTCTTCGCAATGATTTAATGAATTGTTCCTCGTCAAAAATATCTGAAAAAACACTGAGACATAGCGAAAATGTAAGTTAGAAATAGTATAAATCTCATAACCACTAATTAAGTAAGCTGCATTTTTTGTTTGTTTGAAGTTTCAAAATACCTTGAATCTTGCCAAAACGATCGCTTATCCAGCTCAGGAATGACTAAAGTTGCATTCATGATGTGCGCAACAGCCACTATATCTGCTATCTGTACAATAACATGCTTATTGAATCACTTTGGTACTAAGCAAGACAAAAAGAATCATGAAAACAACAACTTAAATGGTTTTACTTACACCAGTACGCATTTGATTTAGTCCACCATTACTTTTCACTGTTATATAATGATCTGATTCTGAAAATTCTGCAAGAAACGAACTTGAAATCAATCAAAAGCACAGTTCTGAATTCATAAACAAAACCCAAGATAGATCCATCAGAAATTGGAAGTGAGCTTCTTTGGCATACCTTTGTATTTCGGAGTAGGTTTGACACATGGATGCAACCCAAAGCTGAAAGGAGGAGTCCAAAGTTGAGTATTTTCATACGGTTTCTGCAAATTCTGAAGCTCAATAAAGTTATGCTTTCTCAATTGTTCCGATCAAAAACCAAATCAAGTCACCTCATTTCTTCATTCAAATCCACAACCCATGAAATATTAACAACTTTACCTTCCTAGGAGGCAAATACGGTGGCGGAAATGATTCTGAATCGATTAGATCCCGATGATGTTGTTGTTGATGTTTGGTGTGGTCATCATCGGTTTGAATGTTTCTGGAGCTGAAGACGAGAACCCAGATGGTAAAAGCAAAGACGAAGATCAAGTAGAGAGAAATAGCTTTTCTAGAGAAGAATCTTGCTATTGAAGAAGAATATGAGATTATCGAGCGAGATGAGTTTCTGTGTTTCACCATCTTCGATGAAGAAGACAGATCTACAACGGTCTCTTTCCTCCTCCGGACATCGAGCTTTTGCTTGTTCAAAACCAAACCGGTTTTGAAATTGCTGTTTTACCGGAATTTTTGATAACGTCCGGTTCTCGCATCACCGGTAATAACAACATTTTAAAAACACCGTTCCAAAGATACCGGTATCTTCATAATTAGTATTTGATAGTGAACCAGTGGTGGTGTTCGGTTAAAATAAAACCGATAATGCGTCTTCGAGAAACTGTTTAAAACGCGGCGTTTTCAAGCTTTTGCTCGTTCAAAACCGGTTTGGTTTCGAAAATTGCTGTTTTATCGGAAATTCGATTGGTAACGTCCGGTTATCGCATCACCGGTGCGATTCCTTTTCCAATTAATGTAAACGCACCGTTTCAAGTGCACAGCTCCAAATTTCACCTCTAAAAACCTTATAGACTTTATATATTTTTTTTCAAATTTAACTAAAAAGGGTTATTTTGAAAATGCACATCTCAAAGAAATATTTTTGAAGAAAAAACACACACCAAGAAAGCATTTCTCAAAAATTCTCAACATTTAAAACCTTTTAATTTTTGTTTGTATAGTAATATTAAGCTCATGTAAAACTTAGAGCTTTTACTTTAATAGAGCCAAGTGGCTTTAAAAAAAAAATATGTTGAATTTAAATTAGAGACTAAGATATCAATTTTTTAAGGATAATTAACTCATTCATCTTTTTTTTTTAAAGATCATATTTATGACGATTTCACGATTAAAGTTATTTTTTTTTTGATTTTTTTTTATTATTTTTAATCTATAATCACAAGTGAACTTTTTTGAATTACACATTTGTTATTTATCAATATTAGGTAGGTTAAATTTTGGATTTATGTTTGATTCATTTTTTTTTTTGAAAAACATCGTCTTTGGCATCCGTAACCCTAGGCACAGATCTGCCAAAAATTATCATCAGCTTGATCTATACAATCTATAAGTTTACTTGATGTCTTGTACAAATCATACACAAACATAATCTTATACTATTTTGTTTGCGCTGATTTGATTGGTCTCCTATATTGCAGTAAGTTGTTATCGAGGATAACTAAGAAAATGTGAATCTCTCAAAATGTGGAAAGTATAAGTGAGAGAGATCGTGAGGTACTCTCTAAGCTTTTTGACGAGATATGTCCTTGTCCTTTAAAACGGTTTACCGATCCTTTTCTGTCACATTCAAGAAACGATGCAACCACAAGTAAACCCACGTTGAAAGAAAAAGGTCAACTGACATCAATTAAAATATATAAATTAAATTGTTTGCAAGCTTTCAAGTCAATTGGCTCATTTGGTTGAGATCTCTATGACTTGACCCACCTAGTTCAAGTTTGAACCTTCTTTTAGATCTCTTTTTATGTTTTTAGTATTATTTATTCCTTGGTCATAACCCATAATTCAATTATTTTGATTTTTTTTTTCTTTTTCTTCATGCGCATTTATTATGTTTATAAATTAACCAAATATTTTTAATTTAAATGATGATAAAAATATCATTTAAAAATCTGTAATTGGAAATTTTGTTTAAATGTGATATGTTATATAAAAGACTAAGTATTTAGAGAAATATACGGTTTTATATTACAATATTTTGACCCCGGTAAGTTCCTTATCTTTTTTTACGTCTTTGGAGATTTACATATATTAGGAACAATATACGTAGTATGATTAAGATTTAAGATGGCTAAATTTATTTGGATTAGATTCTGTTCATGGATTTGAAATTTGTCTTCCCTAGACATCATACTCGGAATATTACCGTTTTACTAAGATTTGCAGACATCAACAACCCATTTATTGGGCCAAGCCCGTAGGTTTGTGGCCCACTTGACACCGCTACCGAGAAACATAAAAAGAAGAAGATTAGCGCCAACCTTGTTCTCTCTTTAATCTTCAGCAAGCAAGCATCTAGTTTTCTCGACCGATCCAAAACGATGCCTAAGTTCAGCGGTAAGATATATATGTTTTCTCTGGAAATTGTAATCTCCTTGTCCTTGAAAGCGTTAGATCTGTTGTGATGCAGTTTGGAATTTGATGTGATCGATCTTTCATAGCAAGTTAGTCGATCTAATCAGTTTTGTAATATGGTAAAACCTAGGAGGAGGGCATAGTACAGTCTTCTTTTGGGATGTCGAGGATTGCCCGGTCCCTGATGGTCTCACTGCTGAGGCTGTTTGGCGGAACATGAGAATGGCCCTTGCGAATAATGGTGAGTATCTTGGAAGGTGCGAAATCACCGGTTTTGGTGATTACTCTCTGGCCACGAAACACGCTGGAATCGGGATGATGTGCTCCCCTTTAGGTCAATTACACACACTCTCTCTATCTTTTACATATATATATAGGTATGTATCTTGTTGTTGATCCTGAGTTGATAATATGGTTTCAGGAGACAGACGTACCAGACAGAGCAAGATTTTAGTGGAATTTCTTTGCCGGGCAATCAGATCACCTTCCCAAACAAAATTTGTGCTGATCCTGGGAGACATCTCAGGCCACTCGGGGATAAAGATGCCAGACTTGAGAAGATTATTGTAGACTTTCTTTGCTGCGCAATTGGCAATCCTGAAATAGATAACTTGATGCTCATCGTGGGAGACCTCTCGGGTCACAGTGAGTTCGAATTGGCTGCTCACCTTATGAGATGTCTAAATTTCACTGTTTTCTTAGCACAGCCTCAAAACGCATCACAACAGCTACTTAAAGCTGTACCTACAAAATGGCTTTGGTCAAGCTTATCAGCTGCACGGAACGCTGAGCTAGCGTTGAATGCTAAGCTGCTGAACGGGTCGAGTTTGAAATGATTGTGTTGCTTTTTATGGGTCTCCAACTTCTCTGCGTGCAAAGATCCTTGTAGCCTTCTTCTACTCGGTCTGGCTCTGCCTAAGATCGCATTTGACTCTTTTATTCAAAGGTTTCTGGTTGTTTTTATGTCTTTTCTATCTGGTATGCATAATAACTCGGATCTTTGAGTATTACTTTGCATCTATCTATTTTGCTTTCCCTGTTTTGTTTAAAACTCCTAAGTCGTAACCAATGCTTTCCTCTTAACCATTAACCAATTTGAAAGTTTAGCAAAAAGGTCATAAGTTTTTGATTCTTTTGGAATCATCCTAATTAATAGAGAGAACATGTTGTGAAACTGATGCATGACCAAGCAAAAAACAAAATTACCGAGACAAAAAGTCCCCTTTTCTTTTGCTTTTAACACGGAACCATCCGATTCCACAACCAAAGCATGGAAGAGGTTTTGTCATATGATCCATGTTCAACCTTATCGACGTCTTTTACAATTGTGTACACATCATCTATATCATACATACAGAGCAAATGTCTCTTAGTTGACTAGAGAATGAACCAGAATATATAATGATACATATTGAAAGAGTTTCCTTTATGGATTGAGAAAGAGCTTCACCGGTTCGGTATCTTCATAATTAGCACATTTGAAAGTCAACCGGTGATGTCCGGTTACAATAGAACCGGTAATCTCTTAAAACGGCGCGTTTGAGAAACTGTTAAAAACGCACCGTTTCGATCGTCTTTTTCAATCTTCGTGAAGAACCCACCAGCTTCAAATTTCACCTCTAGAAAGTTTGTTGCTATCGTTTCTCTTTGCACTTAGAAATCGAGGGGAAATTTTTCCCAGCTCTAATCTAATGACTGAACAATGACGTTTTATATCTCGAGCTCGTTAACTCCAACCCATTTCTCGAAACCCTTAAACCCTTCTAATACCCTCTTCCCCAGTCAATTTCGAGGTTCTCTGTCTAGTTTCGTCCGTCGAAGAAAACCAACGGAAGCTAAATTAAGCTCCAAATTCAATCTTTTTCCTTCACGAAGAAATGGTTTGATTACTTGTTGCAGTACATCGAGCTTTGAGTCTACTGAGTCTTCAGTTTCACAGGAAGAAGATGCTGAGTCCAATCGTCTATTTGAGGTTTATCTCTATTTCAAATTATAGCTAGAATTATCCAATTCTAGGGCTTTCGTTTCTAGAATGCAAAGTGAAGAACTTGCAAGCTAATAAGTGATACTCAGTTTCGGACTTTGATCGTATACTTGTGTAGTTTCTGTTGAAGAGGTTATGTTTGCATTCAATACTTGAAACATTTTTTGGTTGTAGCTTAATTGATATACTTATTCCTCATTTTGTTTAATGGAGTTTTCAAAGCTTTAATTCGTTTTATCTTTTGGTTTTTGTAGAAGTTACGAGAAACTGAAAGAGAACGACTTAGCAACATGGAAGAGCTCGAGAGAAAGGCTAATGTACAATTAGAAAGGCAGCTTGTTATGGCATCAGATTGGAGTAGAACATTGTTAACCATGCGTGGCAAGTTAAAAGGAACAGAATGGGATCCTGAAACCTCTCACCGTATCAATTTTAGTGATTTTATGAAGCTCTTAGATTCCAACAGTGTTCAATACATGGAATATTCAAATTACGGACAGACGATATCAGGTGAGAAGTTTCAAAAAGTTTCGATACATTGCATCTAACTGCTTGAAATCTAGACATGGTGTTCTTGAAATCTTTTGCCTAAGTTTTGTTGTTGTTGCAGTGATATTGCCTTATTATAAAGATGGGGAGCCCCTAGGAGAAGAAGAAGATTCGAAAAAGGAGATAATTTTCCGTCGTCACATTGTGGACCGAATGCCAATTGATGGTTGGAATGATGTATGGAAGAAGTTGCATCAGCAGATAGTAAACGTAGAGGTTTTCAATGTAGATGTGGTTCCAGCTGAAGTCTATACTACAGTTGCCACTTTTGTGGTTTGGTCTATGAGACTTGCCCTCTTTGTTTCGCTTTATGTTTGGATCGACAGTATCACGAGGCCAATCTATGCCAAACTAATCCCTTGTGATCTCGGAACCCCTACCAAAAAGATAAGGCAGCCCCTCAAGCGCCAAGCACTCGGTTCCCTAGGCAAGAGTCGGTATGTTTAGAAATGCTCGACTTCCTTTGATATTGACCTCTTCTGCTCAAGTTTGTTGGATCTAAGTTTATGTTTGGTTCTCTCTGTAAGGGCAAAATTTATATCAGCAGAGGAGAAAACTGGTGTTACTTTTGATGATTTTGCGGGTCAGGAGTATATAAAGAGGGAATTACAAGAAATTGTGCGAATTTTAAAGAATGATGAGGAATTTCAGAATAAAGGCATTTATTGTCCGAAAGGTGTTCTGCTTCATGGACCTCCCGGAACGGGGAAAACTTTGTTAGCCAAAGCTATTGCTGGAGAAGCTGGTTTACCTTTCTTCGCGGCAAATGGAACCGACTTTGTTGAGGTGAGTGATTGATTGTGTCAACATGAATAACAGTGCTAAATATCTTGGTTTTTTAAGGTCTTGAGTTAATGGAGTTTTCCTGTTTTTGTTTAAATCTCTCAGATGTTTGTAGGAGTGGCTGCATCTCGTGTTAAAGATCTTTTTGCTAGCTCTCGGTCATATGCGCCATCTATAATCTTCATTGATGAGATTGATGCAATTGGAAGTAAGCGAGGTGGACCCGATATTGGCGGGGTAAGAATGCAATGCTTTCTTGTTCCGGAAATTAGATTTTAGTATAAGAGATTTAACTTTCTTTAGAAATGTGTTACTCACTGAATAGGGAGGAGCAGAGAGAGAACAAGGTTTGCTTCAAATATTGACTGAGATGGATGGATTTAAAGTTACTACATCACAAGTAATGTTTCCCTTTGCTATATAGTTTTTTTTCAATAAACAATACTTGCTAGTAATCATGGATTTTGTCAGGTATTAGTCATAGGTGCAACAAATAGATTAGATATCCTTGATCCTGCTCTATTGAGAAAAGGTCGTTTTGACAAAATCATAAGAGTTGGTTTACCGTCAAAAGATGGTAGATTGGCGATATTAAAGGTAATTAATTTTACTTTTCTGGATATGACGAGTTTTGGTTGGCTTTGTGCTTTAACGAAAAGTTCTGTTTGTAACTAAAGGTACATGCTAGAAATAAATTCTTTCGATCTGAGGATGAGAAGGAGGAGTTGCTGCAAGAAGTAGCTGAGAACACGGAAGATTTTACCGGAGCAGAACTGCAAAACGTTCTGTAATATACAATGCTACAGCTTCAACTATGTATTTAGATGCAGAGGGAAAAAAACAGAAAACACTGATCTTTGGTTAATTGTTTACAGAAATGAAGCTGGAATCTTGACAGCTAGAAAAGATTTGGATTACATTGGAAGAGAAGAACTCCTTGAGGCGCTTAAGCGGGTAACTAGTGTTTGATATCCAGTTTATCCATGCTTAGGTGCTGCTTTAGCAAATTCTGATTCCACTCCTTACAGCAAAAAGGGACATTTGAGACTGGACAAGAAGATAGTACTGAAGTTCCAGAGGAACTGAAGTTGAGATTGGCTTACCGAGAAGCAGCTGTTGCTGTTCTTGCTTGTTATCTCCCAGATCAATATCGTCCAATCAGCGAGGTTTATTAAGAAACTTGAGTGCAGTTTCCTTCATGTGTTATTTTGAATTATAGCATTACTAAGACCATTTTTTGTATCATGTGCTTCTCTCTGCAGACTGACATAAACTCGATTAGAAGCCAACCAAATATGCGTTACTCTGAAACTTCAGGAAGAGTTTTTGCGAGAAAGTCAGATTATGTGAACTCAATAATCCGTGCATGTGCTCGTAAGTTGCAAAGCCAAACTTGTCAACACTTTCTCTTTTTCGTTATAGATCACAAAAATCTCTGTCGCTTACTTCATCCCCTTGTTTGTGTCGTATAGCTAGAGTAGTTGAAGAAGAGATGTTTGGAATAGAAAACCTGTGTTGGATCTCTGCTAAGTCTACTTTAGAAGCTTCACAGCGAGCGGAATTTCTGATTCTTCAGACGGGAATGACTGCTTTTGGAAAAGCTTATTACCGAAACCAAAGAGACCTCGTTCCTAATGTAAGTTTTATATATGTACTTGTTACCTCTTTATTTTTAGCTCTTGAGAATCTCAGAAACACCAATTTCGATTCTCCTTCGTGTATAGCTTGTTCCGAAACTTGAGGCATTACGCGATGAGTACATGAGGTTTGCTGTTGAGAAATGCTCATCAATCTTACAAGAGTATCAATCAGCCCTTGAAGAAATCACAGGTTTAGAATAATATCATATCCTCTCTGCTTCGTCATTGCAATGGCAGATATCACCATACACTCAACAATCTTAAAGAGTGTAATAATATTTTCAGATGTGCTTCTTGAGAAAGGAGAAATCAAAGCCGATGAAATCTGGAACATTTACAACACAGCTCCAAGGATTCCTCAAGTTAGTTATCTTTCTCAATCTTATCTCTCTGTATTGATTTTTTTTCCGGTTTTTCCAGATCCTTTGATTCATGAAAACAGAAACCCGTGAGACCTGTCGATGAGTATGGAGCTTTAATCTATGCGGGAAGATGGGGAATTCACGGTGTATCGCTTCCTGGAAGAGTAACATTTTCACCAGGAAACATTGGTTTTGCAACATTTGGAGCTCCTCGTCCCATGGAGGTATGTAGTAGAAACAAACCACTCATAGATCATAACAAGATTAAACTTTTTTCTTCTCTTATATAATACTCTTGTGCTATGTTTGATGCAGACACAAATCATCAGCGATGACACATGGAAACTAGTGGATGAGATTTGGGATAAAAAGGTTGAAGAAATCAAAGCAGAAGCTGTTATTCAAATTGAAGAAGAAAAGAAGAAACCTCAGATTTTGATGGCAACCCATTTCTTTTAAAATCATTTGTAAGTTTCTCAGATTCACGGTTTTGTTAAACATCAATAACCAGCCAGCAGTGTCCAGAAATGCTAACATGAATTGCTGATTTGTTACTGTTTTTTTTTTGTTTTTCAGTTCAGTTTTGCGGTCTCAAGAACATCAAATGAACAAAGCTCTCCAGGTGAAACTTTAGAGATTATTATGTATCATGTAAAACATAGAGATCTGTAGAAAAGAGTGTTAGTGGAATCACACTAGTTTATTTGCTGAGAAAAATGTCAAATGTGATCATTTTTATAAAATATTTTGTTATTTTTATTTAATTGATGCAAATTTGCTTGGCTGTGTAGGGCATGGGCCAAAACAAAAAAAAGAAAGTAGATACAATCTCATCTCACTTTTTTCAAAATCAGATTGCTTTTTTCATGACCAATTTGGATATCATTATCTATATTAACAATCATAGAAATGTTGAAATACATTTGCAATTTGAACACCTAACCAATGGCGACAATAAAGTCGCAGGTCGATATCGTCAATACTATAATCTTTGCATGTGATATTTTCCTTCTTCTTTTTTTCAGCTTCTACATTTTTTATTTGAGATTCAATCTATACATATCTGCAAGAAACCAAATTAAAAAGCATCTTAATGTCATACATTAGACTGTGCAACCAACGCTTGGAGTGACGCCACTAATGGTGTTATTGAAGTTCCTTTATTACTTAGTGTATAACTTATTTTTTATTCGTGGCAGGTTTGCACATAATTACATAGCCTTAATGCTAACATGTTATTTTCATGACGATCGGATACATACACATAACCGAATATCTTATCCAGTTTTGATAATTATGAACAAAATCTTTTTTCAAAATAAAATAATGATGATGAATATATACAAGGTTACATATATAATGGGATTATGGGACATGCCTCTTCTATTTTATATTAAGAATATTTTGGGGTTTGAGAAATGTGAACAATTACAATAATTGACAGTAGTTATGTCTTCATCGATCCTCGCCTCACCTGCTCTAACTATAAATAATAGGGATGTCTAAAAAGTCACATGCCCTGTACAATAACATCATCTACCTTATGTATATTATTCAAAGATTAGGTCAATTTTTGTTGTTGTAAATAAATGTAAAAGACAATCTTGAAGAAATTATAATACTATACCCAATTGTTTCTTTATGAAAAAGTAATCTCTCCGAAAAGTTAAGATTCTAGTGGCGAATCATGCAAATTTAAAAAAATTGCGCACAATACAATGGTAAACTGATAAGTAAGAAACGACAATTAGATGATTGATATGCATCATAAAAATAGTGGAACAACAAAATAATTGACTAGCTTTCTTAAAACACTAAACGCGAAAAATGGTATATACATTTGATTTTTAATTTAAACAAATGAAAATAGTAAAATAATTGAGCATATATTATGATTCCGTAAAATTATGCAGCCGAGCGCATATGTGAACTAAAAACACATGCATTTCAAAAACGTTTATGTGGATAAAGTTTTCATGAAACTCTTTAACAAAAAAAAAAAAAAAA
>Ga0041059_1000524_pt1 | contig 29268 bp, 28 predicted proteins | sample AraColnosormetaG_FD_56232 | JGI IMG/M metagenome (GOLD analysis project Ga0041059, IMG submission 56232) | Arabidopsis roots microbial communities from North Carolina, USA - Col MF nosort | ecosystem: Host-associated > Plants > Roots > Unclassified | place: USA: North Carolina | collected... | reverse complement strand
CCCCACCCCCGATCTACAATCGCCAATTCGGCCATCGGAGCTACCCCTTCCCTCTCTGCAATTGCCCCACTAACCCAAAGCTATGGAATAAATTGGACGGCGCAAACGGTTTCGTCCCCCTCACTCAGGTTCTATATATTAGTTTTTATCGTTGAATTTTTTATTTGCTCTTTCTTTTTGGAAATATGTCCGGCTCTCTTTCTTTTTGGAAATATGTCCGGCTCATTATCCTATTCTTCTCTGTATGCAAGCTTCCCCATCGAATATCTTCACAACCTCATAGCAAAGGTCTTCTCCTCTCAGGTTTGGTATTTGTTCCTCTTTTACAAATAATATGTTTCCTTTCTCTAACCATACGAAGCCTTTGCATATATGTTCCTCTCAAGTTGCAAACCCTATTTCGATTAAGCATTCTCTATGTTTTGGTCATGTTGCAGTTTTTGCTTGGGTTCCCATGTTCCAATCATCACGCTATATATTTGAAAATTGCGTCTATGACAATCAATGTTTGGGTTCCTCTTTCCAAGCCTTAGGGTTTATATTTATAGTCAAGCTCCTTACCTAAGTGTTACATTCCACGTCGTTAATCAATTTTTCCTTGGGTTCCCAGTTTCCATGCCTTAGTTTATATTTGGGGTGGTACTCTCCTTACCTTAATGTTACAGTTCCTTAGCTTAATCAATTTTTGCTTGGGTTCCTTCTTTCCAAGCCTTAGGGTTTATATTTTTGCTAATTCTCTTTACCTTAATGTTATATTTGGTCTAAGTCAATATTTATGTGGGTTCTCTGTTTTGGATTCTTAGGTATTACATTTAAACTTCCTTGCTTACCATAATGGAACATTTCTTGTATGTAACTGAGTATATTGTCTTCCAAGCCTTCTAATTTATGCGTAGTTGCAATATCTGTTTTCTGTTTATCTATTTACTTGTTCCAACCCTTAATGTTTATTTATTAGCAAACACATTTTCATGAATTGTACGCCTCCTCTCATATTCTGTTCTTTTGTTCCGTTGCTTCTCTTACCAGCTCAGGTTACTTCACGGCTTTTCACTAACTATTGCTACTTGCCTACGCTTTTCAGGTCAAAGAGCGCTCGAAGCTGTTAAAGCTGATCAACATTTCTCATTGTGTTTGCTAGGCATGAGTGACATTGGTGAACATCAGTATGATATCAGAACTGTCTCAGCCAAAGCTCTATCTATGCCCAACTATGTCATGCTTCTTATACTCAGACACCACCCATTAGTTTCATAGCTCTCTTGTTAACTGTAATTCTGTAATTTCTCCACATTGTAGAAATCAACTTCTAAAATGACTCGATTGTAATCTTTGCCTATACCACCATATTAAAATAGCTCGCTTCGTTTTATGAACTCTCCTTGTTTCAATTATACAATGTTATGATCTTCTATAGGTCCACTTTACAAAAATATGGAACTTTGTTTATATTACAACCTTTTTCACTTTGCTTCTTCTAATTAGACTGTCAACCCCAACTCTTTTTCCCAACTACCACCGGTTTTTTTTTTCTTCATCAAATTGCCACCCATAACTCATGAATACATAGGTTCACCTACCACACCATATCTGAGCTTCTTTATATAAGGCCTCACCCCAAAACTAACACATATTAATCCCATATTTTACTTTCAGTCATGGAGAACATAGATTTCAACATCGCCCTTGATATTGCTTGTAGGGTTGGGGTTGATTCATTTATTGACTTTGCATGGATGCTTTTCACTTCAAAGTTCTATCGCAACCTTATATACAGTGACACTATCCTCAGACAAGTTTCTCTTGCGCCCTTCCTCTAGAATGTTGGCCTCATCAACCTAAGCTCCAACTTTTGCCTTTCTTTGCCCTTTGCTTGGAAGCACAAAACCTAACTACTTCCTATCCCGAAGGCCTTAGACTTGCTTGCAGAGAAGGGCGTGCTGAAGAAGGTCTAGCTCTCCTATTAATCATACCATCTTCGCTTCCCCATGCAACGTTTGTTACATCGTTGTTGGAACTTTGTCTTGGCAAGTATGACGAAACAATGCATACCTCTGCTGCATTTCTAGATAAATCATCTTCTTTTGAAGCGGCTGATGCAATTGTCACCACTGTATTCCACCAGATTATTCAAATTGGTCCTCAAAAAGTTTGATCACACTGCAACACTTGACATTTTGATGAATACCCTGATTGTACTCTAACTGGCTGTCAGATGCACAATCGATGCCAAGACTGTTTGCTCTACTGGTACTCTATGATGTATCTTGTCCTATGCTAGTTTAAAAACATTCACCACTCAAAATTTTGTATGACCATATGTTTTCCTCATCTGATATTTCTATGCTTTGTTTTCCCTATTTAATTACATGTTATGCTACAAGTTCCACTCCCTCCATCTGTTTTTAATTTTAAGCTCACCTCATATGTTCCCCTTCACTCTGAATAGGTCTTCTACTGTTTGTTTTTTCCCCTTGTAAGCAACACATTAACTCTTCTTTCCCAACACCTACTGTCTTTACACCAACTACATTAACTTCTCCATTTAACCAATACCTAGTAACTTTACTTCAACAACTCTTTTGAACAACCATCGCTCCTAATATTAACCACCACACAATTTTTAATTTCATATCCATAATTTACCAGAACAAGCTCTCCTTCATTGTCAACACTGAAACAAAAAACTTCATATCTCTCTTCACATATCTTCTTACATTCCAATTTCTTTGGTGACTGATATCGTTTTGAGGGTTGGATAATCTGGTTTTCGCAAACTAGGCTCGTTCATCGCTGTAGGAACTACGCTCGGCAACATTGTCTTCTCTAATGCGTTCTTATCTGAGGTTTTATTAGGTGTGTTCTTTGTTGTAAGCTCTATGGCCAATCCTGGGTCTTCGTACCGTCCTTTTTTCCTTAGGTGTCTCGAGGCTGAGAACAACACAACAAAATATCTAGAAGGTTGCGCCTTACTGCGCAACTTGGCCCTTCAGTTCAGTCACTCGACATGCTCAGAGAAGCTGCGTTGCATAGCATATATGCTCGATTTTCTTTTGGAATATTCCTCTGTCTTTGTGGTTCTTCTGAAGTTGGAATAAGAGTTTTAGTAACCTTTCTCGATAGGATTCCAAATTTTGGAGAAGCAATTGTTATCGCAGAACAGGTATGCACACATATCCGAGTTATGGGAACACTGGGTCAACATGCTTATCGCAGCTACAAGGGCATGACTCTTCTTGTGTGTGGTTTAGTCCATTACTCGGCTTTGGACGTTTGTCCGTGCTTACCTCTACATTATTATTTTGAAATCTCTGACCTTTATTAAGTTTTATTCACCTATGCTCTGTATTTCTACTTTGAACACCTCAATATCATTCTAGATTTCTTATGTATTTTTTCTTTGAACACCAAGATTTCTGTTGTATTTTTTCTTTCATTATAATTTTCTATCTATGCTTTTTCTTGTTTTAAACACCATTATTGCATGTTCTCAACGACTTTGAGCTCCCTACAGTTCAAATTGTATACATAAAACTCCAATTTACTAGCCACATATTAACATCCATTAAAAAAATAAGGCGTACACATAAGCAAGCCATTATATTCATTATCCTACTAAAAAGAGGATTACATTCATCTGATTTACCGATTACATTGTAGTGATTAACCGAAAATGGATGACACTACGATATCAACAGTGATTAACTGAACCAAAAGCTTACAATAACGTAGTCGAATCAAAAGATATCCGCTTACTTACGCCGCCTACAAGACCAAAACTGCTATATACAACATTAGCACATTCTGTTCTACTTGACCCTGAATTTACCATTCTTGAAGTTCTACCAGAAGACCAACACTGAATCACCATTGCAGGTCTTCTGCAAAATTTGTTCTCTAGCAAACATATTTTTCAAAACATGTTGGTCAACCATGCAGTTTTTGCTTAATACTTATCCCCGAAAAGTTTCACCATACTATTGCTTGCTTATGTAACCCAAACAACTTGTTTTCCCCACTCGCAATGTTTAAACAACCTAATAATGTTAGGTTATAAGGTAATACATAAATGTACAAGATGTCCAAGTGCCACAGTACCTTATCAGCAAGCTTTAGGACATGTGCCATGTTATGTTCCGGTTTGAAGCATCTTGTACATTTATTACGACCTTCCCTCTGCCTTTTCCACCCTAAACAGACAAACAATTGGGTTAGTAACTCAAGTACATAGCAAAGTAAAAAAGTATCATGTTTATAATTCAATGTTCCGTTACCATGTGATTTCCAACTGAGGGAAATCTCCTCTTCATGCGGCCTCCATGACCTATACTATGATCTCGTGGAATGAACTCGGATTCCTCAATAACCTCATCAACTTCTTCTTTGCCCTAAGTAGACACAGGTTTGATAAACTTAGCATAAGATTTTTCCCAAACACGAACTTTGAACCAGTTTCCAACTAAGGTTGGTATGTGAATCTTTGTTTGAGCAGCTGCAACAAGCGCATGGCAACAAGGTAGCTGTAGTTTGTCAAACTGCCTGCGGCTGCACGCTTTCTTTTGAAGATCAACATAAAACATAGTTCCATTAACACTGTTAACTTGGAAGTCCACGGAGAGATTGGTAGCACAGCCAAACCATTTGAGCCTGCATGATGGCGCAGTATTAGCTTGTGTGCATTTGGTATAATTCCGTTTTTAAGCTTCAGTGCTTTAGCACGTCGCACACAGATCCACTTCATCAATTTCGTTCTTATTCCTTCCACCAATGTCACTATGGGCAGTTCAATAATCTTCCCCAAAGCTAAATTTAATGCCTCAACAATGTTGCTGCTCATGAGATTGTACCGTTTTGCTTCACAGTACGCTTGTGTCCAGTGTTCTTTTGGTATTCTAGCCAAATAATCGGCACACCCACTGTTGCGCCTCCATATCTCTGTATTAAAGGCCCTGAAATCAGTTTCATTGAAGGCTCTACATGCTTTACTTACAAGGTTAGACACCCCTTTCTTTGGAAACTTGACTCTGACATTTCTTTCTATGTGCACAGCACATGCCCCATGAAAAACTTTTGGATACACCTGCCTAATCCCAACATATATTGAAGTATGTCTATCTGAAACTATGACCAAATCTTTAGCATCCGGCATAATGGCACTCAGCTGCCTAAAAAATTAGGTCAAAGCTGGTTCACTTTCGCTATCAACAATACCCAACAAAATTGGAAACACCATGAAGTTGGCATCCTGCATGCTAGGTGTTAAGAGAACTCCTTTGAACTTATGTTTGATGGTAGTACCATCGACAAGAACCACCTTCCTCATGTACTTAATCCCTGCAATGCACGCTCCAAGGGCAAAGAATAAATACTTGAACTGTTTCTTTCATTCTAAACCCTCAGTATATTGTAACTTATACTTAGTGCCTGGGTTTTGAGTTTGCAGCAAGTGCATATATCCTGACAAGATCTTGTAGTTGTCTTCATCACTTCCTCTAGTTTTCATTATTGCTGCTCTCTTGGCATAACCTGACTTCATATACGAGACTGAAACTTTCAGCTCACCTAAAACGATATCTGGGATATCTACAGCACGTGGTCCGGACATCCCGTTCACATACTTTCCCTCCAACACCTTCACAATTACTTTAGATGTTGCTTGTTTCCCATACTGTGTTCTTGATGCAATTATGCATGTGTGTGTTAAAGTCAGTGTTCAGACCTCAAAGTTCTTCGACTCTTGTCCTCCTGAAACTGCATATACCCTCCACGGATACAGTCGGTCAACACATTCAAATACCAGCCTTCCCGGGTCAGACCTTGTCTGCTTGATATGAAAAAGTCTCTTATAGCATAAATCGCTAAAGTTGTTTGCATATGGTTTTTGTCTTTGAACATCCGCCCTATGTAGATAACATCTTCTTCAGAAGACGCTGGAACATAACCATCTACAAATGTAGATGTCATCAAATACGGGCTCAGCATCAGACAAACCTAAAAGACTATCATTGTCTTCAGTTGTGTTAACCTCCACATCTGTTGTTCCTACATGATCTCTCTAGTAATTCGGAACAGATTTGTTGATGTCTTCTTTTGCAGTAGAGGGTCCAACAATTTCAGCCTCTTGTGGTTGAGCTATAGAAGAAGGATGGCTACTCCCAAGTGGAATATCTTCGCCATCAGGTGGCTCCAACCCTCATACTCCCAATCATCATCATCATCATCTGGAGTAGATTCACTAAACCCAATAGTGTAAGAAGTATTGTCAGCCTCATCACCACTATCAAATAGTTTACGCTTCCCATTGATCTTCTGCTTTGCTAGTTCCACTCTCTCCAATTCTTCTACCTCTATTAGCATCCTCATATCCTCAGATAAAGGCTCATCTTCCTCATCTGCATTTGAAATCTCATCATAGTGTGACAATTATGGTGTGACTGCATTAGCAAGATTTATTATACCACTAACATTGGTGCCCAGAAACTGTTCACCAACGTTCTCATTCATCTCTAGTACTACACAGTCAATGTCATCTTCAACTTCACACTCTTCTACAACTGTTGGCCAACCAACCTCTATTATACCTGAGTTGTGAACATCAGAGCCAGTTTCATACTCCAAAGTATATGTCCTTACAACAGAGTTGCTCCCATTTAAAAGTGACGCAGCTGATTGGAGAATGTTGTTCCTCGTGGAACATTCAGCACCATTGGACCCTACAGATTGGATATATGTGATACACTTAGAAGATTGCCCACCCTCTGACTGAAGCATCTCATCCTCTTGGCTCTTCTCCTTACCACAAACCGCCAACAAATCCACACTTCCACCATCAACCAAGTAAGGTAGAGCTTTAAGCGATAGCAACAAAGTTATATGAGGCTCACTCTCCCTTACCCTACGGAAGTTCCTTACAACCATGTTGGTAGCAACAGTGACAGGCGGCCTAGTGTTGACAAGAAAACAGAGAGTTGGCCGGGTAGCCAGTAACTAATTTTGGGTTTCCAGTTCTCTGCATCAAGTTCAAACTCTGAACTAACATGGTTGTGAAACTCTACATATGTCATCTTCGGGTTCATACACATGGTCATGGCATAACAATCCTTTGCAACCACAAATTCCCAAACGCCTTTGTCTGAATATTCCCACGAACCAGCTATAACATAGACATTTACGTCTTCCCTCTGTCACAGTAACATATAATTTTGTTACCATTGCAAATGAGGCTGCAAAGCTAAATTGCAAAATTTTATACTTCACGCCACTATATTGTGAATTTGGTTACCAACCAGAACACTATACAACTTACATTAACATATGAGTCTAAATACTGAATGAAAACCGTTAGATTATGTTACATATAGCAATTAGCATCCATAGCTTACACATTTAGTTCTACTTACTTCTACTTTTCAAACAACTATATAACATTGTAAATCCTTAAAACTGCAATTCGGCTACTTATTACAAACTACTAGACAATTATTCTTACATGTGGGTTCATAGCTCCCCAACGGAGTCGTTTAGCGTTTCCTCTTGCACAAGTAAATAATTCCCTCTCTAGCACAACTTTTCCGTAACGAAATTTTGCAGTGTTTGGAAAATTTCTCCTAACCAAAATCACAACATGAACAACACTTAAATATATCCCAAGTGTTGCCCAAGTGTTTGCAAGATTACCTACCCCCATCATTGCACACACATTCATATACAACCGTGCCAAATTTGAGGCCACTGAACGGCGAACAGTGATCGACGGTAACAGATTTCGGTATAAAAAATTTTGAAATAAAGCAAATCCCGCCCAAACTAATCTTCATGTCGCAGAGGGATAATATCGTCATTCCATGTTCCACAAAGTGCCTAATCTCAAAAGTCTATAGATAATGTGTCTTTTTAAAAATTTCCGATCCAAAATATGACTTATCCCGTAATAGCTCCTATAAGTATGTTTTTTATTTTTACCTCCAAAAAAGACTTTCTAACATAGGTATTTTCAAATTAAAATATAAACAAGACATTTTTCAGCGCGCACACACAAAACTCATCCTTCAAACTCCATCAAACCAACAATACCCTTCGGCCTTCCTAAGTTACAAGTGAATCTTTAAGATTATTGGGCCTCAACAATTTCTCGGCCCAATATCAACGAACAAGACTATGTTACAAGCTTACAAGTAGACACTACTTTATATAAATTCTCACCAAAAATATCTTCAACAAATTATAAGTAAAAGCTGTCATACACTTTACTTCTGTTCTTTTCGGAATTGGAATCCAGCTATACACTTATTTCCGAATTCAATATGACGACAATCTGAATATGAAACAAACATATTTAATTTCATTACCTAAATATCAAATATCAATAACATCGTCTAAGTTGGTATTAACAACACAACATTAAAAAGTCATTGTTACAAAAATTAACTAAAACTTCCCACCAAACAAAATACATCAAAAAACGAATATATTATATAGCAGAAATTAATCTAAACTTAAATCTTCTTCTTCCTTAATATCCTGTCGGAAACTCGCATCTTCCATACTCTGCATATTCAAACCAATCAGCTTCTTAATTAGATTCATAAAACACACTTTAAAATATCTAATCAAACCCCAAAAAAAATATCATAGGATTCTCTTTAACACCAAGATGACGTAAACCCACGTCACATTAAACACTAGTGATCTATGTTCACGTGGGAACATTTGACCTCTGTCGTGTCGTCCACACAAAATTTAACCACACATACACTACCCTAAAAATACGCTACCCTAATCAGCGTAGTTTAGCATGAAAAGCCCCACACCAACTCTTAACATGCGCCACACACAAAAAAAAAGTTATACTTACTCGGTGGTTGGCTAACGACGTAAGCGGCGCCGCCGAAGTAACAACTCCCACCGGCACGACCCTTCTTCTGGTAATAACTATTGAAAGCAAACGAAGCGTGAGCCTCAAGTGTATCAGGACTATAACAGTTAGCACCAGGTTGAATAGGACGACAATCAGCACCACCTTCACCACAAGCATAATCTAAACCACCTTGTAACCTTTCTTCACCAGCATCACCATTAGCTACACACCAAGTATAACCATTCAAACTCTTCGACACGCCTCCACTCATCGGAGGCTTTGTAACCTGATCTCCTCCAGTGACCGGAGTATGACCACCGTCACGGTAATGTTTCAACCCCTCTGTTGTGAAAGGAATGTCGTAGACTTTCTTCTCATCAGGGAAGAAGAGACCATAGTTTCTCTCCGACGTTGGACCTAACTTCTTGTTCTCGTTGAACAGAGCGAAAAGATAGACCGTTAGATCTGCTTTAGGACGTAACGGTGTACCTCCACGTGTCAAGATCCGACGGATTAAGTTTCCGTTGTAAGAAGCTGCGTTAGCTAGAGTAGCTCCGACTTCATTCTCATCTCCTTTCGACGGCCAACCAGTTTCCGTGACAATGATTTCGATATCATCGTACTTTAAAGCCGACATTGCTGCGAAAACGGCGTCGATTTGAGCGTCGAAGAGATTAAAGTATCTCAAACCATTACCAGAATCAACCATTCCTGGATTCTCTCTAAGCAAAGCATAATCTAAAGGAATGACGTCAGAGTTTCCTTCATAAGCAAAGAAAGGATAGACATTGATCATAAGTCTTGAACCAGTTTCACGTAAGAAGTCAAGCATTGGTTTGATAACAGAGTCAATAAGTTCTGGTCGGAAAGAACCGGAGGAAGAAGGGTAAGAGTTTTGAAGAGCGCTTAAAGCAAGAGGAGAAGAGATTTTAATGTCGGAGTGGAGATTGAAACTCATAAGAGCTTTGTGAATGTTTCTCATTGCAGGGATCAAGAAGCTTGTAGTGTTGTGTGTATCAACGAAGACTTCGTTACCAACAGCTATTGATTCGATCTGTGTTGAAGGATGATAAGCTGCTACGTTGCGTTTGACCCATGAGACGGCGAAGGAAGTTCTTTTGGCGGCGGAGAAGAGTAACTCGTTGGGGAGATCTACGGTGACTTTGATTCCAGATCCGGATAATGCTTTGAGAACTGATGGGTCTGCGTCGAAGATTTTGACTCGCGTGATTCCTTGGGATTTTAGTAGTTGGACTACTTTGAATGCGGAGGGGAGTTCGTCGGAGATTCGGCCGTAGTTTACTCCGATGGAACCAGCATCTGTTAAGAAAGAAAAAAAAGACAGAACATAATAAGAACAGAGTTATACAAAAAAAGACAGAACATAATAAGAACAGAGTTATGAGAATGTGGTTTTGAAATGTAATGTTGTTGTTACCTGAGAGTGAAAATGGTGAGAGGAGGAGGAGGAGGAAGATGAGTGGTGTGAGGAGATCCATACTCAGCTTCTTGTGGAGAAGAGAGATGGAGAGAGAGATGAAGATTTGAAGGAGACACAGAGAAAGAGAGAGTGGTGTTGTGGAGAGTGGTAAAGAAGACTGGGTCTTATTATTATCCAGAAGAAATTAATAAGTGAATAATTGATTAGGTACTTATTTTAGTATTGAGATTTTTTTTTTTTCACATGTGACATGTCAAATAATGTGTATCATCTTTCTCCATTATCCCATATTTTCACATGTTGTTGCAGTTTGTATATATGCTTAGAGTTTACAGGTAATCATGAGTGGAATTGATGGGGTTTTTATGGATCTGAATCATTTTTTTTTTTTAGTTGTTCAAACTAAACTAATTGATAGATAGATTATTTGTTTACTACTCTTTGTTTAGAGAGAATGATATTGTTTATGAGTAAAGTTCATTTCTGATTATTTTATTATTGGTAGCAGTATGTAGATAATAGTGTAGCTGTGTTTAGATAATAGTGTGATGGTCATGAAATTTCTTCTAGATTCTTTTAAGTTTTAGTCATTTGTTCATATCAATGAGTATATGACTATGAATAAGTTCAAAAATAAATAAGTAAAACAATAATAGAGGTAACATTGCACGCCGACCCCACCAAGTTTGGGTTAAAAAAAACAAAAACCTATATTTGCTGGCTTTTCTCTAACTGTAGAAAAAACCAAAACCAAGATTAAAACTTAATTTTTAGGTGTTTTATAAAACATATAACTTTATTATTAATCCAAAATGCAAGTTGGAATAAGAAAAAAAATGAGTCAATCACTTAAATTAATTCATAATTTAGTGTCAATTTATCACTTTTTTTTTTTGATAACATATATACAAGTAAAAGATAAAAGTATTTTTATTTCTTGTAGACTTTGGTTGAGAAGACAAATGTTAGTTGTGTAAAAATGTCTAAAGATTCCTGACGATAGCTACACAAAATTTAAGAAATAATAGTAGACTTTGAATTTGCTTAATTTTGAAGGGATCGAGAAAGTGAGCAAAAAAGAGTGGCACCCACATGACAGAAAATGAGCCGTTTGCGGACCACGATGCCTCATGCCTTGGACTCACGTAGTCTCACTGTTCATAAAGGGCCCATTAACCTCATTGCTCTTGTCTCCTTCCACACGTGTGTGCTCGTGCGGTCGTGCCTGTACTGTTAGTGTGAATGAAGGCTATTAATAAATGGTTACACCATAGCCTCTCTTTTTTTTTTTCGACAATAAAGCCTTTTTTTTTGGGGCAAAAAGAAACTCTGCTAAAAAAACACTTATTTCTACTACGGAAACAAAATGAGTAAAGAAATCGTCATTTGTTGGCAAGTAAGTTAATTACTTTTAATAGTTGTGGTATAATATATTTTTTTTTGAAAAAAATGTCAAAAAAATTGAAACTTTTAGTAAATTTTTAAATGAAAAATGAAAAAAAATATGAACTTTCAAGGGAAAATAGTCAATTAAATCTATAAGTATTTATAATTGACAAATTTATTCTGTAAATATCATGTATACACAATAATTCCTCAATTTAATATTGACGTCATAATTTAAGACATAAATTAGTCAACGTTTAACACTTTAACAAAAGCGTTAGATATGTTTTATTTAAACCTACTCATTCCGTTTCATAATATAAGTTGTTTTGGATCAAATTTTTTGTATCACAATTTAAGTTGTTTTCTAGTTTTTATGCAAATTATATATTATTTTAATATTTTATGATTATTTATATTATGCTGTTTCTTCTATGATTATCTGAACTTTTTAAAAGTAAATATTCTTAATCTGCATGTTTTTAGCTAAAACAACTTATATTGTGAAACGGAGGGAGTATCGAACTAACAAAAAATTATTTCTACTACGGAAACAAAATGAGTAAAGAAATGGTCATGCAAGTAGGTTAGTTACTCGTAATAGTTGTGGTATAATATCTTTTTTTGAAAAAATGTTGAAAAAATTGAAACTTTTAGTAAACTTTTAAATTAGGAATGAAAAAAATTTGAGCTTTCAAAGTTAAAATGGTCAATTAAATCTACAAGTATTTATAATTGACAAATTTATTCTCCAAATATCATGTATACACAATAAATTAGTCAACGTTTAACATTTTAACAAAAGCGTTATATATGTATTATTAAAACCTACTCCCTCCATTTTATAATATAAATTGTCTTAGACCAAATTTTTTGTTTCACAATATAAGTTGTTTTCAAATTTCTATGTAAATTATATATTATTTTAATATTTTACGATTATTTCTATTATCCAGTTTTTTTATTGACTGAACTTTTTAAAAGTAAATATTCTTAATCTGCATGTTTTTAGCTAAAACAACTTATATTGTGAAACGGAGGGAGTATCAAACTAAAAAAAATCGCAAATCCCAGTTTTCTCCCAAATTGAACACAAACCCCTAGGTGATTTTCTAACAAAATCAAAACAAAGAGAAATTAATTTCACATAGCCTCCATGAACAGAAAATGACTCAAGCTTCCAATTCGAAGGCAATCTGAAATCCAAACGAAAGCCATTGTTGAAGATGAGAGATTGGAAACTGAAATTGAAGACGAAGGAGATGAATCATCTCACGATTCTTGTGTAAACGAAGATGATTGCCCAGTTATTGTTGAAGATAACAGAGGATATATAGAGGTAGAGATAGATCCAGCTGAAAAAGAAAGATTTTGGGCTTGATGCTAGTGTAGATGCAACTAGTATTGACTCTGACAGCAACGGGGATGATATTTGGGACGACAAGAAGATACCAGATCCATTATCATTATCAGATGATGAAGAAGAGAAAGTAGAAAGACCATTCACTTTTAGAGAGAGTTGTGATGATCTATTAGCATTGCATAAGACATTCAACAATGCAGATGAAATCAAGAATGCACTATTGAGGTATTCACTTAAAACTCAATACGATATCAAAATGTACAAGTCATCGTCAAATAGGCTTGGGGCAAAGTGCACACAACACATCAAAGAAAAATGTCAATGGAGAGTGTATTGCTCATTTGAGAAGAGGAAAAATAAGTTAATGATATGGATCTTTCAGAATGAGCATATTTGTGTAAGGTCTGGTAACACAAAGCTTTTGACGAGTGGAACTATTGTGCAACTTTACGAGGAAAGGCTTAGTGTGAATCTGAAGATAAAATCTCAGGAAATGGTAGATGAAATTAAGAGGGGGTACAATATGATTGTTAGTGTGCATCAGTGAGCAAAGAGGTTGCTAAAAGCTAAAAGAAAAGCAAGTCATGAATCTCATTTTGCTAGAATATGGGATTATCAAGAAGAGATACGTATATCTAATGATGGTACAACGATGGAGATTGAGACGATTCCTGGGCCAAATCCTGAAAGCTTGCAAAGATACTACTGTCTCTATGTATGTTTTGAAGCTTTGAAGAAATCTTGGAAGCAGTCCTGTAGGCCTATTATTGGTTTAGATGCTGATTAATGAAATGAGATTTTGATGGTTCCAACCATAGTGGTGATAGTGGTGGTCTTGTATAAACTAACCATTTTATTAGGATTTGATCGTTTACAAACTGTTGAACCGATTGGTAATAGTGGTGGTCTTGCTCTTATGTATTTGAAAGACTATCCGGTTAAGTTCGTTTTTGTTTCTGATCGGCTTATTGATATTGAAACAATTATTGATGGAAATCGAATTTTTATTACTTTTGTATATGGTGATCCGGTAGTTCACTACCGAGAATTAGTTTGGGAGCGTTTGACTCGTATTGGTCTTACACGCTCGGATCCAGTGGTGGATCTACGTAGAGAGGTAGTGGGGCACGTGCCCTATACAGATTTTATAGATTTCTTTAATAGCTTAAGATAAAAATGTGTATCCAGCTTAATTGGTTTAAGTTGCCCCATGCTACATCAAAGAACTAGAGTTCGTGACCCAGACATTTTCTCATTTTTTTTTATTATTTTTTAACTAACTAAATGTGGCTTATATTTTGTGCCCTATACAGATTTATGTTCAAGATCCGCCACTGCTCGGATCCATGGTTTATGATTGGTGACTTTTTAATGAAATAATCGGAAATCATGAGAAGAAGGGTAGTAAAAGTAGGTCGGAATCCTCTTTCCTCCCATTTCGTTGTATGATTGAAAATTGTGGGATGATTGATGTGTCATCTCATGGGAATTTGTTTTCATGGGTGGGAAGACGTAGTTGTGGAGTTACGGGGCGGAGAGTTCGTAAGATCATTAAATCGAGATTAGATAGAGCTATGGCGAATGAGGAATGGCATACTATTTTTTCCCACACCAATGTGGAGTATCTCAAATTATGGGGTTCTGATCATAGACCTCTCCTAGCATCAATCCAAAATAGCCCACAAAAATACTTTAAACCCTTTATTTTCGATAAAAGATGGCTTGGTAAGCCGGGGTTTAAAGAATCAGTTCATGGAGGATGGGATATCCCTTCACAAGAAGGAGTTCTTTTCACTCAAAAAGTTAAAAATTGTAGGAAATCCATTTCTCTATGGAAGAAATCGAGTTCCTCAAACTCTGAGAAGAAAATTTTGGAATTACAAACTCAGATCGACCTTGCTCAAGAAGATGAGTCTATCTCCGCTGAAGATCTATTAGCACTAAACTGGAAGCTTTGCGATGCTTATAGAGAAGAGGAGATATTCTCGCGTCTAAAAAGTCGGGAGTTGTGGTTTAAAGAGGGTGATAAAAACACAAAATATTTTCATGCTACTACCAAACAAAAGAGAGCAAGGAATAAGATTATTGGTTTATTGAACCAAGATGGTCTTTGGGTAGACAAGGAGGTGGATTTGGAAAGACTTGCGGTTGATTACTTTAAAGATTTGTTTACCACCTCGGAGCCACAAAACTTCCATTCCGCTCTTCGGGATCTGCCAGTGATGATATCTGAAGATATGAATCAGAGACTCACTAAAGAGATTTCCCCAGAAGAAGTTAAGCGCGCTCTTTTCTCGCTTAATCCGGACAAAGCTCCGGGTCCGGATGGTATGACAGCTCTATTCTACCAACGTTTTTGGGATTTGACTGGACCAGATCTTGTTAAAGTTGTTCAAAATTTCCATTCATCCGGCTCTTTTGAAGAGCATCTGAATGAGACAAATATCTGTTTAATTCCAAAAACAGACAGACCACGGAAAATGGCGGAATTCCGTCCAATCAGCCTGTGTAATGTTAGTTACAAAGTTATTTCAAAAGTCCTTAGCTCTCGTCTAAAAAAGATTCTTCCGGATTTAATATCCGAGACCCAATCTGCCTTTGTGGCCGGGCGACTTATCACTGATAATATTCTTATAGCTCAGGAAAACTTTCACGCGCTTCGGACAAACCCGGCTTGTAGGAAAAAGTTCATGGCTATAAAGACTGATATGAGTAAAGCTTATGATCGTGTTGAATGGTCATTTCTTTGAGCTCTCATGTTGAAGATGGGTTTCGCCCAGAAATGGGTAGACTTGATTAATTTTTGTATATCCTCAGTCTCTTATAAAGTTCTCCTAAATGGGACACCAAGAGGTTTTATCAAACCAACAAGGGGAATTAGACAAGGCGATCATATTTCTCCGTTCCTTTTTATCTTGTGTACGGAAGTTTTGGTGGCGAATCTCAAAGATGCGGAATGGAATGGCCGAATCCAAGGTCTTCAAATCTCACGCGCAAGCCCTTCTACTTCGCATCTCCTGTTTGCAGACGATAATTTATTTTTTTGTAAAGCTGATCCATCCCAAGGTCAAGAAATCATCAATATTCTCCGCATTTATGGCGAGGCATCGGGACAACGGTTAAATGCTGCTAAGTCTTTTGATGATTTTAACCATCAAAGTTTATAATAAAATGGTTAAATTTTGTTAATTAAGTTTATAATAAAATGGTTAAATTTTGTTAATTAAATCAGTTTATACAAGCTGTTAAATTGTTTTTAAGTAAAAGATGGAAGAGTTAACTTTCCGTAACGTTTCTTATATACATTTAGAAAGATATCTTATAAACTTTATGATACCCTACATTGTGCTCGTTTTCTATTTAATTATATCTTATATATATGTATAAGATTTATTTATTTCTCAAACGTTATGGAAAGTTAACTCCGTCATTTTTTTGTTAACGAAAATTTATCGAGATGCCTAAAATAATCCGGTAACTTAACTATTTTATTATAAAGTCAAATCAAACTTTGACAAAAGTTTATGTTTTTTCGTACCAAATTTGAAAGTTCGGCATTTTTTGACATTTTCCCAAAAACATTTTTCTTACCTTACGTTTTACGAACCTATTCACGAAGTTTTCTAAATTTTTGGGATTATCAAATCATAATGAAAAATGGTTAATTTCTGATTATTTCTATAATTGTGAAAGACATCATTTTAGCAACTAGAATGACCTAATCTACCTAAATATAATGGTTAAAAATATTTCACAATGCTGTACTCACGAAAATATAATACATTTTTTTGAATCGTTTATGTTCCTTCTTGTCGTTTATACAAAACTCTTTACAAATGACTTAACCAAATTTGTATTTAGCTTCATATTTTGGATTAATATTAATTTTTAAAAACTTAACCAACAAATTTTAGTAATAATTAATTAATTGTGAGAGATATAATAAATTGTGTAGTCACAAATATATGCGGAAAAGTTACAAAATAACTTTTTTTAGAAAATTGTATACTCATGTTTTAAGGGATAATTACTCAATTAAGGTTTTAAAAGTTTGGCATTATTATTGAGAATGGTGAATATTTCATAATTCTTTTTGTGATTGACAAGTTAACATTACTAGATTTTTGTAAGAAATGTTAATAAATTGTAGATTAGTTTTTATATTTATAAAAAAGGAAAAATAGTCTATTTATAAAACAAAAACTACTCTCTACCATTTTCGTACGATAAATTATTTACTTTAAAAATAAATAACTCGTCCATTGGACTAGTCCTAATCTAGTGTGTATATATATATGAATGAAAAAATGAAGAATTTTTAATAGAACCGGACTTGGTTATTTTGCAAATGGGTCCATAGGCATGTCTGAGGATTGGTGGAATGAGCGGTGTAAGGTAAATAACTCAATATTAAGCTTCTTCTATTGGTTCATGAGTCCATTAATATTTCTGATTAGTGTTTCTTTTCTTGTTCTCATTGTTTATTTTAAGGAATGAACTGGAGCTAAGAAAATAAAAGATAAACTAGTGCCAAACATAGCTGTGATGCAAAAGGTATTTGGTACGTGTCATATAACAGGAGCTGAAGGGTGGACTGCTTAACAAGGCAAAAAGACTCTAGACAAAACAATGTCTTTGTATGAAGATGTTGATCCTGATGTAGATAGTGATGCTGAATCGAGGCAGATTCCTCCTACTCAAGATGTTGATCATGATGCCGATGCTGATGCCGAATCATGGTAGATCCCTCCCAATATTAGCAATGGTCCCTCAACATCTAATATTGGCAATGGTCCAAAAAACGATCAAAGTTTGTACCAGCAGGAGGAGAAGTTATAGCAGAAGTGATTAGGAAAAGTGTTGAGTCACGGGATAAGATTATTTCCCGCAAGAACGAACTAATAGAGAGACACCCTGAGTTAACTTGTAGTCATTTTTGAGCTATGGAGGTTCTACATTCACTGCCTACAATAAGGATGTGGTATCCTTTGTACAACGCAACAATTCAACATCTCAAGGAAGATATTAACAATTGTCAGACCTTCTTATTTTATGAAGATGATGATAACAAGGTTCTCTACTAGGAGTATGCCACTAGTGAAAGCAGGGATGTGTGGTGAAAGCAGTGTCTAGTGTATTGTGTCTTTCATGTTTCTACTTTTTTTGTTTGTGAACACTGCTGTAACACCCCTGAACCGTTCTATAAATAAGATGGACAAGAATGCCACTTTGATAAAACTTGCGAACAGTTAACAAAGTTTAACGAATAAATTCGAACCTAAGTCATCCGTACTACAAGCGTATCCCACTCAGATACGGCTTAGGCTTGCCAACCCTTGCCGAAAAAGAGCGTTTGGGCGGTCCATAATCATTTAAGGACAAGCAGCGAAATATAAAACATCTTTATATCACATATATGTTTTATTACACAAATACATTACCGAAATATATAAGTTTTGCCGGCTGGGAGCTTAGACTCCAAAACATACAACCTTATTACTACAAAGTTATTTTACATCAAGGCTAGTAAACCTACACTGGTATTCCTAGCGTCCAAGCCTCCCCTAAAGTTTAACCCACTACTGGTCACCTGCAAAACAAATAGCGTCATGAATAATCTAGGATTACTCAGGGAGACCGGATTCTAACAATTATATTAACCCAACCCAACCCCTAATCACAAAGAATCAATAACAAAAGATTCACTAACAATAAATTAAACAACCACTACCAATCCCCAGTCTAAACATCCTAACAGGCCACTACGAATTCATGATACCCCCCAAGGTGATGCCTCCACACTCCTAGACACGTAAGCCTATAAGAGATTACATCCCTCAATACTACATCGTCATGTAGCGCTTGGCCGGACATGACCCGCTCCAAACCTTTGTAAGCCATAATGTTACGGAATTTCACGCATCGCACAGCAGACGGATAGACTATCATGGTTTACCTAACAATAGGTAACCCCCTATTGCTATACAACAACACGCATAACCATATTCTTATGCTATCCGACAACATAACGGTTATGCTAACAAACGGGCAGCATAACGATTACACAGTCGTTAAGCCTAACTTCATAACCAATCAATCAACCAAGCATAAATGATTATGAAATAATACCAAGTATAAACTAGCAACCTCATGCATAATTTAACATAATAACTAAAACCCAATCTGTGTGCTACTTCACACAGCTCGGTTACTCACAAAGCTCAGCGGAAGGTTTTGGGCCGTGAACTTCTCCGATTGTTCTCCGTTTTCCCGAAACATTTTTTAAGTGGTTTCTATTCGCAGGTGTATGTTCTAAGGGTCGGAAATGTGGGCTATTTATAGGTTTTTGGGCGAGCTAGTTAGGTGAGGCGCTGGGGACACATGTCGTGGCCGTTGCCACTAAGCTATGCTCAATGGGCGACACCCGAACCTGACACATCGTGGAGGCGACACCCGGCCGTGAGTCACCGCCCAGCTGTCGGTAGAACGTCCTCAGCCACACATTAAGTCGGCCCGCTTAAGCACCTCCGTGGCCGGTCAAGGACCACTTGATCTTCGCGGGCGGACATGGCCGATTTTCAACCACAGCAAATCGGAGCATCTTACCCACCTGCTCGCCGCCATAAGCTGGTCGATGACGTGGCCGACTCTTGGCCGCACCTCTACTGCACACGCCGACCATGGTTGAACACACGTATGCCTCGGCCGAATTCACGCCGCCACAGGTTGCCCACACTTCGTCCTCAGACACACCACGGACGAGGTCCTTAAATTGTTTTCTCGCAAAGATCCAACTTAAAAATTCTCGCCCACCTCTAAGTTTTCCTTACTTTAACCATCCTAAGCTAATCCTAAGGTTTCCTTACCCAAAGTGGCTAAGTCACTTACCACTGGAACATGACTCGTTGAATAGATGAATTGCCAAATTCCTCGGATTAAGCTTTCCCGTCTATAGTCCACGTACGGGGCATTACAACTGCCATCTTTAATAGTAATAAATTTTGATCCATAGCTTTTTTTGTAAATATATTGCTTGGATGTGATAAACAAAGGGGAGCAGTTGACTTACGATTACCAGTAAATGTTAAGTTGTGTGATATTTGGTGCAGATCAAGATTGTTGTTGTGATGTAGTGTGTTGCCTTAAAAACGCTAGGTGCAAAACCTTGCAAAACTAAGAATAGAACCTTATAAGAAGTTGTGGTGCAATGTGTTGCAGAAAAAAACTAGGTGCATGTAAAGTGACCTGGAAAACACCAATGGTAAATTTGAACTTTGCCTTACTTTTTCCTAGTCATATCTATACTTATCAGTTTTAAAGAGTTAAGTGTTTCAATATTATTTCGATATTGGACTATGAATGCTCTATATAGCAACTGCAACTTGTAGCTTGTTCATCTCAGTGTGAAACCTACAACTTCACTTTTCGCTTCAGTAGTGTATTTACTGTATGTAGTTTGCAGTTAGAGAAATAGAGATGTGATCATGGACTGTGTTATTTGGTTGCAGTTCTTAAAATAGCTTCAACAAGTGGCGTGTTACAAAACTAAATAGTACTGGTGTAGAATTGATCATCAAATTATGCAGGTATGGATCTTGTTTCAGATCGCTTGTTGAATCTTCCACCGAGCTCATAGATATTGGACTCCCTGTTCATTATTGCTTTTTGAGATTATTTCATGTTCATACAATTACTTCATGAATGTCTTGATTAGAGATCTTTATGTCGTGTGGGTCGTTGCTAGATGAATGCCATGTTCTTTTCATTGTCGCTGCGACAACGATCAGCGATCCAGATTTATAACTAACTTGAGACACGTGGCTGTGGTGAGTAACACACGTAACACCATTAAAACATTCGCATCGCCTCCTTTTCACCATTCCAACTATCGCTCATTTTTCCAGCGATACCCGTGGAAATGATCGCAGCTACTCCTTTTTTATTATCCTCCATTTCTTTTACTTCTGTTGATGTTAAAATTCTGGTCGCTTAAAGCTGTCGCAACAACTTTGAACCGAACAGGGCCAAAATAAAAAATCAATCTTTTTAGGGAACTTTAGGTGGCACTGAGTAATATGTGATTCTCATCGCTGTAGTTTTGTCTTGAATTTTATCTAGCTCTGATAACTTAAAGAACCGCCCCTTGACTCCACTTAATATTCTTGTTTTGTAGGAAACATTTAGAGCTTTAATTGAGGATGATGACATGGATTTGGTACTAGAGGATGAGAACAACATGTATGCTCTTTTACAAGACATGTATAGAGGAACTGGAGTGAACACTAGCAGACAATGAGTGAGGACAAATAGAGGTGAAGGTTGGCGTCGTGTCCAACGTTTATGTTTGAATCTAAGGTACAAATTCAAGACATGAACGAATCAACATTTAGGAGCTTATGTAAGACACTTTCAGAACATTATAAGTTAGAGGAATCTTGTCATGTTTATCTTGAGGAGAGTGTTGCAATGTTAATAGAGATGGTTGCACAAGATTTAATTGTACGGGTCTTAGCTGAACGATATCAACATTCACTTAACGTAGTGAAAAGGAAGTTATATGAGATTTTGATTGCTCTTTTGAAACTTGCAGCAAACATAGTGAAACCTACAAGGGGTGATGTCACATATATTAGTCTTTTTATACTTGAGGTTAAGCGCTATATGCCTTATTTTAGGGATTGCATTGGTGCCCTTGATGGTACTCATGTACCCGTGCATCCTCCATCAAGGTTTTTAGAGCGATTTATATGTAGAAAATCCGAACCAACTATGAATATTCTCGCTATGTATAATTTTAGTCTAAAGTTCCCATAAGCCTATGTTGGAGTTCCTAGAAAAGCACATGACACGAAGGTGCTATCATAATGTGCTACCCACATCACTGTTTTTCCTCATCCTCCGGTTGAAAAGTATAATTTAGTGGATCCTGGTTATCCAACTAGAAGTGGATATTTAGGTCCTCAGCATAGGATTAGATACCATTTAGATTAGTTCAATAGAGGAGAACCACCTACAATCACTAAAAAATGTTTAACCATAAACATGCTAGTTTGAGATCAGTAATCGAGAGAACTTTTGGTTTGTGGAAGACTAAGTGGAGAATTCTAGATAGGAAACATCCCAAGTTTGAGTTGAAGAAGTGGGTTAAGATTGAAACCTCAACAATGGCGTTACATAATTTTATACGAGATTCAGAACAAGAAGATAGTGATTTTCAACATTGAAAAATGGTGGAATCATATGAGCAGCATGGTGATGAAAATGTTGGACATGTTCCATATGTACTTGCTGGTGACAAAATTATGGAGGCTATGCAGGATTCTATCACTATAGAGAGTCAGAGATGGCCTAAGGAACGAGACTTCCTTATTAGCAGAAGTTTTAAGACGGTGTGTTTTAAGGATTATCTATATTTGATAAAACCTTATATTGGTGTTGTTTCATCTCTTTTAGCATATATAAGACTGAAGATATTAACATTTTTGGAGTTTGTTTGGTAATAATGTTGTTCATTAATTTCATAACATATGTTTATATGTTTTGGTTCTTATATAAGAAAAACAAATTCATGAAAATGCAAGTTTAAATGTCAAATAAAATAATTTGAAATTTATTTAACTGTAAAAATATATTTGATTAGTAAAATTAACATTACTATGGTTAGATTAAGAATTAAAATATAATTAGATGAAAACATGGAAGTTTAGTTATTTTTTCTTATCAAAAGCATCTAGAAGGATCATCGAGCTGAACAAACAAACAAAGTTTTAAAGAAAAACAGTTAGATGGATCTCCAGCTTAACCAACAAAAATAGAAACGAACATCGCTCAGATGAATTAGTCAGATGGATAATTTGGATGGACCATTTAGATGCATATCCCTAAGGAGCAAACAAACACGACGTTAGGTCTATTTAAATAACCTCTCGAAACCAACATTGGTAACAGAGAAATCAATTTCCAACATTGCTATTTGTATATCAATACATGGGACAGCCACACACGCAAACATTTCTGATCACGAGAGCATTTATAGCATCAAAGTGATTTTGAGGAGAATCATCAAAATCATCAAAACTTAAGAAACTTAAGAGGACTCACATATACCATTTGACACTCAAACTAACAAAAGCACCAATCGCTCATTTCCAAATTAAAAGAATTGAACATCTAAAACAAGTATAGAATCACAAGTCAATGAAATGCCTAAATTGAATAAGCAAAGAGACCAAAACTCAATTAATCTAAACTTGAAAGCAATAATTTGTTACCTTAATATCACAAAACCTGCTTCTTGTCCAATCTTTGAATCTTGCATTTGCAACTTCTCAGGAAGCAACCATGTCAATCCCTGCAACATAAGAAATATAATTGGCGAATTATCAGCTGTAAAAGGCAAAGAGACAACCCCTAAAACAGATGATAAATAGGGCTAATCATTTCTTCCTAAAGTTCACTAGAAACCAATCTATTGAATCAAAATCAAAGCTATCACAAAAACAGAGAACACAAAAGCTAAAAAGAAAACTGATTCACTTTAACAAATTTCAAAACTTTCTGTAAAGCACACAAATATGGATGGATTTATGAATCAATGAGAAGGCAAGCTCCATGATACTTAGAGATTCAACGAAAAAAAATCACCAAATTGAGAGTAGCTACACAAGCTAAGAGAACACAAATCAAAATTTTCAAAAGATTTCAATAGCTGTGAATAACGAAATTACCTTGCTTTGCTTTGTGTATGGAGATTCTCCTTCAAGCAGAGAACTTCAAAAGCTCTTCGAGGTCAAGAAGAGAACTTCAGAAACAAAACCCACTACTTCGAGATCGATGAGCTTACTTTGAAATCGCGAGCAGATCCAAATCATGTAAAAGAGAACAAGAGATTTCAGATCGTGTAAAAGAGAAGAAGAGAAAATTTTAGATCGCGGCGTAAATCGTGTTGGCTTTAGGGTTTGATTTTTTTTTTTGTGTGATTTCTTAAAGATATTAAGCGTGTTTAGGTCATTTGTTACATTAATCGCAGCTTTTTAATCGTTGCCGCTGAATTAAATCAGCGTTCAAAATTACTCGCTGCAGCATTTTGACGTAAGTACGTGCAGCAACAAAACGTACAACGTAATCTGCGTTTGCCGCAACCGTAACTACCCGCAACGACGAAACGAACAACATAATTCTAATTTCGGTATAATGGAATGATTTTAGAAAGGAAAAAAATAATATCATTTCAAATACATCATCCAAATCATTCGTTTATATAATTTATTTGGATTCAAATGAAGAAAATGGGCTTTTATTTTCAGTACCACTAGAATTACTAACTAGTAACTACGTATACTACTAAAAAAACCAAGTGATTTACAAAAACCGATTATTTTTTTTATTTCAACTGGCCCAATAATATTTTACTCAGCCGACACATACATATGGGCTCTTAATGGGCCATATGTTAACTATATCAACGGTTAGGGTTTACATGAAGCAATTAGGGTTTTAAGTTATGCCGCCTCATAACCATCTATATAAATACAGATTCTCTTCGGTCTCTCATATCATCAGCCACTTTTCTAGCTTATTCGACCTAATGGTTTACACAGATACATTTAGTATTTCGATTCTCTATTATCGTGTTTGATTGTTTTTGGTTATTCGGTATTATGTCTCTTCCCGATGAAGAAGCAATCCCATAGATAGGAAGTGCCGTATGACACTTTACACAACAACGGACTGAACGACGATGCATCCGGTGAAATCTCCCAATCCCCGATCAGTCAAACACGAACTCGTATCCGGATCCAAACCCCCGGATCCGTTTACGGTCGGGTACTGACTCCTCGGCCGGGTCTTCACCGTACTTCCCACCGTTCTGTGTCCGTTGTGTGGTTGATTTGACAAGGGTTCGCTGAGGGTTTTTAATTTTTGGTTTAAGAAAAATTGTCCGATGCCACGTCGACGGTAGCTTTAGGGCAATGATCCTCGATGCTACATTGGACATAAACAAATGTACGTGTTTCGCTTACTGATAGGAACCTGTGGATCTTGAATTGATTTACGATCTACGGAGCCATTTCGGCGATTACATTTTTTTGATTTGTTTTATTGGGATGATTACCGATGATGATTATTGCTAAACTATGGAATTACCGTCTGAGTTTATTCTTTGACGAGAAAAACGCTGGCTTACTGAGGTTTCCCAATTTTTTTGTAATCAAGTTTTCAAAATTATTCAATTTTTGTATGTTTTTACTGATGTTGGAACTCAATGAAGATGTTTTTCCTTTGTAAGTTCTTACAAGAACTCAATTTTTGTCAATTACTGTACTAATTAAGACAGATGTTGGAACTCAATGAAGATGATTGTCCTTTGCAAGTTCTTACAAGAACACAATTTTTCTTAATTACTGTAATAATTAAGACAGATGTTGGAACGCAATGAAGATGATTGTCATTTGCAAATTCTTACAAGAACTCAATTTTTGTTAATTACTGAACAACTTTACACAGATGTTGAAACTGTTAATTACTGACTAATTAAGACAGATGTTGATATTCAAAGAAGATGATTCTCTTGCAAGTTCTTATAAGAACTCAATTTTTGTTAATTTCTGTACTAAGTAAAGTAGATGTTGAAACTGTTAATTACTGTACTAATTAAGGCAGATGTTGGAACTCAAACAAGATGATTGTCCTTCGCAAGTTCTTACAAGAACTCGATTTTTGTTTATTGCTGTACTAATTAAGTCAGATGTTGAAACTGTAATTACTGTACTAATTAAGACATGTTTGGAACCCAATGAAGTTGACTGTCCTTCGCAGGTTCGTACAAGAACTCAATTTTTGTTAAATACTATAACAGAAGTCTAATGAATAAATCTATAACAATTATTAAATTAATGATCTTTATTGAATCTACAGACAAAAAAAAGTGATAAAATTGAATGTTGAAGTAATCTACTTCCAACGATGGTTATAAATTAGAGACCACTTAATCAAAAAAGAATAATCATAAACCAATCAAAGTTTTATTATTGATTAAGTTTACTAACTATGTAGGAGGGAAGAATCTGTTGAGGTTAAAAGGCAAAGTGTAGAACTCTTCATTACGATTATCACCTCTGAAAGTTCTAAACTTGACCCACCAAGGCATGCCTCTATCTTTCTTTGATCTCTCTACTTCCATTGTGTTGTCCATGAATACTGCAATGATTAGACCAACTGTTGCTGGTGACATGAATAACGTGTTCAAGAATGCGTTGAACCATCCTGCGTTTGTGTGAACTAATCCGTAATGTCTAGCGTCCCAGTACTGAGCGAAGAATTGAGGTATGGAGATTCCGAGAAAGAGCGAAAGTCCGGTGATCATTAGGTTTCTCATTGAGTTCATGTTTGTGAACTGAAGAAATGAGAGACCAACCGCAGCTGCAAGAAGAGCCAACCATACATGTATTGAATTCTTATGTCTTGATGATGATATTGTCTTTGATGTAGTAAGTGATGATGGTCTTACCAACAAGGCCGAAGAGGATGCAGTGCAACGCTGCGTATATCGGGACTGGTATCGATGCGAAAACAGCTCCGAATTTGCCTGATCAAAACAAAACGACCAAAACCAAACGTTAAGGATCACAAGAGATAGTACAATAGTATGGTTCAAGACTAGGAGTATGAGTTATGTTATAATATACCCAATGTTGAGAAAACAATCATGAAGCCTGCAGATACTTGAACAACACGACGACTACCAACTCTTGTTAACCCTAGAAGTCCTACATTTTCACTGCAGACACATTCAACTCCTTCATTAGAGTGTCAAAACATAGAACAGTAGCTTACAAGAAGAAGTTATTTAACTTACACTAGAACAGTAGAGCCTGTGCCTGTTCCAAATAGACCATCAAGCAATACACCAATGCCCTGAGTTTTAAGAAGAAACATAGCAGAACATATGTAAGATACATAAGAAGGTGTGATATGTAAATAAATGTGTTTCTTTCATCAAACTATTGATTCACCTGCCATCCAATGCCTCTACTCAATACATAAGCAGGAGGCGGCGTGGCTATAGCTAATCTTGAAGCCGCAATGTAAGCTCCAGTAGACTGCACAATCCATTAACTTAACCATCACATTTTCTCCTCTAACAAAATCAAACTTAAGTTTACTTGCAATGAATATTAACAATGCTGCTTCATTACCTCGACCATGGATACAAGAACCGCAGACATCATAGCAAACGAATGGCCTACTGAAAATGTAGGAGGTCCCCACTGGAGAGGGTATGGAAACTTAAACCTGATGACAGATTATAAGCAGAATGAGATTATGGAAAATGTAACTACAATACACAAGGATACTAAGCTGTCCAATACCATGGAGCTGTTGAAATAAGATTAGCTTTGTCTGTTCGACAACTATGCTGTGTAAGTGATGGTTTGCCTCTATAAGCACCACTTGCGGTCAGAATTACAGCGTAGATCCAAACAATTGTAACACAGATCAATATCGGAAATCTTTCAAAGATTGGGACATCTTTAAATGGTCTAACATGTTTTAGATACTGCCAAGAAGAAAAAAAAACAAGATATGTAAGAGAGAAAACAACTTGGAAAGCAAGCAAAGAAAGTCTAAACAACACAAAGCTCTTACTTGGGTTAGTCCAATGACAAGCAATAGCATCGGTAGTCCAATCTCGATGCAGTTCCCGAGCTACAGAATCAAAGTTTAGAAGAGATTCTTGATGTTAATGCAAATTCAATGGTGTGGAGTGGGGCTTTGTATGAATTACCTGAGGAAATCCTCGCTGAAACATCCCGAGACCAACCAATCCGACAACCGGTGCCATTCCTAGAGGACTGAAGAACCTACAAGTTGAAAAAGGATCAAAAGCAAGTAATGAATTGGGATAAAGATAACAATAACAAAAACAAAGGCAATGAGTACCTTGAGAAAAGACCCCAAACTTGGCTATATCCTAGAATAATCTGTATGCTTGATGCTACAATCAACGCCCCTTGTATAGCACGCATTGTATGAATAAATCTCTGTAACAAAAAAAACATAACTACATTGTCGATATACATACAAAAACAAAAACGATCTTGTCGAGTATCTTTTTTTACCTCATGATCATTAGATATCTTTTGCAAAGAAGAGTCATTGATGATATAAGCAATAGGGACAACATAAGCAAGAGAGCCTCCAACAACAGCAGGCAACCTTGTACCAAAGAGAGCTTGAAGAAGTGTTTTGATACCAGCTACAAAGAGTAATGTCTGTATAACCCGCGCTCTGTCCCCCTTTTAGACAACAAGAATAAGATTAGTTTAGCAACGATGTTCTTCAATAAAAACATACAAGAAGCACACTTACATCAGAGCCACCCATAGCTGGAACGAGCAATGCGGGTATAAAAGCACTTGTTCCAAGCATTAGTATGTAGTTTTGGAATGCTAGTAACACCGTCTCGGCTGCAACAACCAATCACTTCATTCAAATTATCATATATAAACACAATGAGTTAGTGAAAGCGATTGCTAATTTTTGCACAAACTCTATAAAAGGCCCACCAAAAACACTCAGGTTATTATATTTCCTAATAACGAATAATTAAATCGGTTCATGTGGTCATTAGTACCATAAACAAACACTTATTATATTCCATTGCACAAAACTATATAGAGAGTGAGAGAGAGAGAAGAGTACGCCAAGGAGGGTTAGAGTCGATGCAATATTCAAGGTCTTGAAGCTGTTCCATTGGAGGATGACTTATCTCCGCCATGGCTACGCCGCCACACAAACAAAACAAAAAAACAAAATCTCCTTTTCCGATGAACAGACACAGAGGAGGAAGAAGAAGACGAAGAGTAAGAAGAAGAAGAAGAAAAAAAAAAGTTAAAGGTTAGAGATATAAAGTAGTGAGGAAAAAGGAAAAAAAAAAAGGAATATTTTACGGATTTGCCCCTGATTCGAATTTAAAAGCTTCTCTACTCTGTAAACTTATTATTCTCTCTCTCTCTTGTACAGGCGTGGCGTTGATGAGTTTCTTTCTCTTTCTTTACTTTTTTTTTTTTGAATTAATTGTTGGATTATTTTACGGATTTGCCCCTGATTCGTTCTGTCTATCTACCAATTAGATCTTTTTTTCTAAAGTGGGGTCCATCCCAACGGAGTCAATTAGTTCTCAGGTTTTTTTTTTTTTTAAAATTTTGTTTTTGCATG
>Ga0041059_1000523_pt1 | contig 29268 bp, 20 predicted proteins | sample AraColnosormetaG_FD_56232 | JGI IMG/M metagenome (GOLD analysis project Ga0041059, IMG submission 56232) | Arabidopsis roots microbial communities from North Carolina, USA - Col MF nosort | ecosystem: Host-associated > Plants > Roots > Unclassified | place: USA: North Carolina | collected... | reverse complement strand
TTTTTTTTTTTTAAAGTTGTCTTATAATTCACTATTTTTAAAAAATTAGCATAGACTAAATCATTTAGTAAAATAAAGTTATTTAGTACAAAAGATTTTAGGCAATGTGGATTTCGTGTTAGTTTATCAATCAAATGCTCTTTAAGAAAAACTGTATTACCATCTATTTTGTACTGTTTTTCTTTATATACCATTACATCTTCAATTATCATGTCATCTATAACTATGTTTTAATATATATGAACTACGAAGAACATAATTCTTCTTATCATATTTTTTTTTTAAAATGTGTGAAAAGTATTGTTTTCTGTAGAAGCTGGTTCTAAGTAGCAAGACTAACATCTCTATGCATGGTCAAATGGTTCAGTAAATGTTCTGTGCATGGTCAAATGGTTCAGATACAAAATTATGAATTGTACCTTTTTAACAAGTAAATTTACCCCACAGTTCCTTAAAAGTTTATCTTTTGTTAGGTAAGTAATTAAGATTGACCAAAATTTTGTATTTTAAGTATGATTTGTTTTAGGTCAATAAGTTACTACAATGTATCCATCAGATACATGAGTCCATGTGGTGAGGGAGATACAGAATTTAATAATCACCATTAACTGTATTTGAATAGTCTTTACTTTCTGCAAAGTCATAATGTTGAAAAAGTTAATTGCAATTAAATGTAAATCTTCTCCAATAACCATCATAGTTCATTGCATTTAGTGGAAACAAAATTGTTCATTGCATTTGATGAGAATATAGATAATTGGTCTGACAGATCTTATATATATTGATAATATGAACAAACTTCCGATAAGCTTTGTCAACATAAATAAATTAAGAACCCAAATTATTGTAATTTGTTTTAGTTTTTTTTTGTCTAGAAGACAAACATTTCTCCCCCATGTGAGGAGATGTCAGTCTCGTTGGAATTTAATGTTGTTATACGTTCCATAGAGCCATACGACACGAATACAAACATGTATTCAATTTTCTGTGTCTGATTTTTCTTGTTGATAAGATAGATTTAAATGTGACACACAGATGGTGATTTCATATGGGATTGCTGATTAAAAAACTCAAGTAATTTTACAAAAGTACTAGTGCTAGTGCTAGATATTATATCTAGCTAGTAACTTCGATAGATCATCAGTGTCCAGTGACACTGATTTAGTGTCCAATAGAAAGCATCCAAGTTTTTGCCAAAAAAAAAGAAAGAAAGCATCCAAGCAATACATATAAGTTTCATTTGCATTATATTCAACAGTACCATTTTCATATCTTGTTTCAAAAAATACATCAAATTATTTTCCAAACCTTCACATATAATTTGAGAAGAAATATTACAAATTTAATATAGGTTCAGCATAATTTAGAAAATATTATTCAATGTTTAAAACTTCTCCTAAATTTTGGAGTATTGCTATTAATCCTTTTAATGTGAACAAAACATTGAAGCGAAGGTTGCCAGATCAGCAAATCATAGCCGTTGATTCACTTCCAATCCAAAAGCTAACATTCATCAACTGACAAAACCAACCAACCAACCAACTTCTTTCGCTATCTTACGCCAAAGCTCTCTTAATTCCTCCGTTTGCATATTTTCCGGTCAGATCAAAATCAGAATCAGAATCAAATTTCTCGTCGTGTCGGAGTAAATCAAGCCATGGATTCCGGAACCAAAGTGAAGAAAGGAGCCGCTGGAAGAAGAAGTGGTGGAGGTCCTAAGAAGAAACCGGTTTCCCGTTCGGTTAAATCCGGTCTACAGTTTCCTGTCGGTAGGATCGGTCGGTATCTTAAGAAAGGTCGTTATTCGAAGCGTGTCGGAACCGGAGCTCCGGTCTATCTCGCCGCCGTCCTCGAGTATCTTGCTGCTGAGGTAATAAAGTTCTGAATTCAGATCAGCTAATCATTTCATCGGAATTATCGCAGTTTCATCGATTTCACTAGAATTCTTGTGGGTTTTGTTCTGTTGCTTCGTTGACCATCTATAGGTGTAGAATGTCTTCTTCTGATTTTAGGGTAAATTGATAATCATCTGAGGTTGTAAAATTGAATTTGTTAGATACTATATCACGAGTAGATCAACCTCAAGACATGGTTTCACTTTCAATTAGGTTTAACATCTTTGCTTTGCAAATCTCAAAATCTTAGATAGAGATATATTAGCGTTACATAAAAACTAAAGTTGCATAGTCAATAAAACCTAAATAAAACATCTGCAAGTAAACTTCATTGAGAATCTATCATCATGTAACACCGTTTTGAGAATCTGAATACCTTGGACTGATGTGCATGTTACATGTAACTCTTGTCAACAAATCTCTGAGTAACTAGGATATGCAAATATTGCATACTAATCTTTTTGATCGAATGTGACAAAACCCCATTTTAAAGTTTACAAGTCTGATCCGTTATATATATGTTGTCGATTTAGGTTCTCGAGCTTGCTGGTAACGCTGCAAGAGATAACAAAAAGAACCGTATTATACCACGCCATGTTCTATTAGCGGTGAGGAACGACGAGGAGCTAGGGACACTACTCAAAGGCGTAACCATTGCACACGGCGGTGTTTTACCAAACATAAACCCAATACTCCTCCCAAAGAAGTCTGAGAAAGCAGCTTCAACTACAAAAACACCCAAATCACCATCAAAGGCAACCAAATCCCCTAAGAAATCTTAGTACTTCTTTCTTCATTCCTCTGTATAACCTACTGTTTCTATCTCTCTGTACGTTTCTCTGTAAAGACAGAACAGAATATCTCTTTGTTGTTGTGAGAAAGCTTAGTTTCTCTGATCGTCGTTGTGAAATAAAAAATGCAACGTTTCATATAGATTTTGCACAATCAAAAAGTATTCATATAAACAATGTATTATTATTCGACTATCATCATATGAGATCGAAGATTTGATCAAAAGACAGAACAATGATCTATAATTCCGATGGAAAAACAAAACTGATGTAATCTTAAGAGCTTGTGAATTTGGTGACAGCTTTGGTTCCTTCAGAGACGGCATGCTTAGCCAATTCACCAGGCAGAACAAGTCTCACGGCGGTTTGGATTTCACGAGACGTGATCGTCGGTTTCTTATTGTAACGAGCGAGACGAGACGATTCCTGAGCGAGTTTCTCGAAAATGTCGTTGATGAAACTGTTCATGATTCCCATCGCTTTACCAGAGATTCCAATATCTGGATGAACCTGTTTCAATACCTTGAAAATGTAGATCTTGTACGTCTCTGTGCTCTTCTTCGTCTTCTTCTTCTTCTTGACAATCTCGCTCGTTCCTCCTTCTTTCGCGATCTTCTTCTCCGCCTTTGGTGCTGGTGCTTTCTCCGCCGGTTTCTTCTCTGCCTTCGGCGCCATTAATCCACGATACAGCGATTGTGATGAATACTTCTGGGCAATGAAAGATGATTTTTGAGGGTTTCGGTTTTGAATTTATACGTTTCGTGTAATGATGTATAATTGGATCCTGAAATATGACATAGATCGATGACGTGTCGTTAGATGAGGAATTGTTGTCAGACTAATCAACGGTTAACGCTAAAGTCGGCGGTTAATGTGGGCTTTAATGGGCCTTGACTAATATATTTACATAAAATAGGTGAAAATATTTTAGGCCCGTTGAGAAAGTCGCCACGTGAATTTGGAGTGTTTTCTTCGGAATTTAATTGATTTTGGTGTTTGGAACATTTTAAACTAAATACAATTATTTTCTTAATTAATTATTCTTGGTATTTAACGCTTTACGAAATTCCAGTAGTCTTTTCCTTTTTTTTTTTTAGATAAAAGTTTTATTTTGTCGTTTTCCTTTTTTACAAATAACTTTCTACCGTTTAATTAACCTTTTGAATATATATTATCATTATGTTTAACATAATAACAAGAGTTTACCAATCAATTCCTATGATCACTTAGCAAATAAACTTCGATGAGTTTTTCTTAGGTATATATATGCATGAACAACAATGTAAAAAAAATAAAATAGAGGACCAGTAATTCAGTACCATATAGTTAATCAAATATTTTAAAAGTTAACTTTATTCACATGCAAAAGATACGTTGAAAGTGGTACCAGCTGATGGATAAGTTTTGTAAGAAGTATAATGTATATTTGACATTATGGTATAAGTGATTTTATGAACTTTTGATGATGTAAACTTTGTACCAGCTAATGTGTTTCCAAGAAACACTTCTTTCGACACATACAGTTACCAAACTTGGTGGTCCCTAAAAATGTTCGAGAATCCAACCAAAGCCTTCCCAAGGATGTGGGGAAACTCTTAAGTACATCGAACTCATTCCTGCCTTACAAAGTATATCAAAATGTTAAATGTTGTTGAACTCATATTGGCTGGTTTTGGTTTACTTATTCTGATTGGTGATGTACTAATGCAAAGAAATAGTAGGATATATATTGATAGAATGGAATGGAACAACAGGTTTGAGAAAGAAATCATTTGTAGATATGGGGGCTGAATTCCATTTCATATACAGTATTAATGATTCGATTCACGCTAGGTCGCTAGCTACATGCATGGATAAACTATTCGAGCATAATTGTTTTACGACAGTTTTTCTGTCTAAACGTCATTTGACATATATATTTTTCTCCATTAACTGTTTAGTGCTATAAATAAGCGGCCATGATATATTTTTTTCCATCTTCAACGCGATTTTCTTATGGCAGTATTCCAATTTTAAATACTGATTTGTTTTGTTTTCCATGGATAATGATTTATTTATTTTGTAGGTCATGGATAATGATTCTATATGCTATACTAATTACATTTAGAGACAACAATATACATTCAAATGTATATGAATAGCCTAATACTGAAATTATTTGATTCATATATTCAAACGGAAAAGGTTAAAAAAAAACTCTGAAGGCCTGAATTGGTTAGTGGTTACATTACCCGTCCATATGCCTGGAAATATTCGAGATACCCACACTTACTCGCTCACTCATGTGCATAATTGCTCTATCTCCCATGCATCTGTGTGTCCTCACTTGTTGTTTACGGGTGGCTTTTGATATAATAATATTAGTATAATCTCGACTAATATTGTTATAACTCGATATCATTGATGGTAATACATTATCTAGCCAAACAAGTTGTTTAATTGCTCTTGTAAATAAACTCTCACAAAATTTTATTTGTTTTGACATTGTCACTGGCTATTTTTGGCGGGATCACTCGTTTATTTATATTAAAAAACGAATGAAAAACATTCACATATTTTGTAAATTAAGATTATTATTAAAGCATATACAGGTCAATTCTTGGTAGGTGGAAGTAGGTGGCATTACTGAAAGGAAAATACAAGTAAAATTATACTACTATCTAACAATTAATAACTGCATTAGTAAAAAATGCTAAACGATGATGATTATTGATGATGACCCATATGGGTCATTATTACATTACTATACAGATTTTAACTACGTAGTGTGGGTCCTACTTCACGTGATAAACGACCCAACCGCCACGTAAGCAATTGAAGGATGCGTTCCCGTTTCGTAAAATCTATTGCAATCTCCTCTCAGCCAATCATAAGCATATGCCCACGTGGGATAATGGGCCCTATCACGAGCCCATTGTACAAGTCAGCAACTGATACTAGCAGTAGCACGCCGTTTAGATTAAAGATAACATATTTTAATTATTAAAGTATTTATAAATTTATCATATTGATTTAATTATTTTTTCTCAAAAAAATATACACTTTTACATTATTTTTTTCTCTCTTTTTGGACAAAATTAATGCTCTTTTTCTTATTCTACTTACTTCTAAATATCATTTCTCATGGTATTAGCACAATTAGGCGATTCCTTTGAATACAGAAACACGTCAATTTTAACAAAAAGCAAAAAGTAGCATTCGTAAATTGATTCGATTATTTGAATTATTCTGTAATCAACTACACAAATAAAACAAACCCTGTCCATTTTAGGTCATTCCGTGACTATAGCATCTATCATCCTTCAAAGAAAAATATCATTTCCTTGTGTTTTTCTTTTAGATATTTTTTTACTTATAAATATTTTAATACCCCTCTTCCTATTTTTCGGGTCTTGTAGCGTTTTATATATATTTTCACCTGCCTTTCTTCTCCCATCCATCATCATATCTCTCTCTAATTTCTCTCCGTATAACACAAACTACTCTTTAATAAGTATTTATGGGTGATCATAATAGCTCGCAAGCTTCTTACATCCATTTGGTACGACTTTATCAAACTCTTTTTTTTTTTTTCCGTTTCTTGTCAAATCAATCTCTGATCTTGATCGATATTTTATCACTTAACCGATGCTGATCATATCATAATCATGTGTATATATTGGTTGCAGGTGCATCATTTGATAGAAGAATGTATAGTATTCAACATGGGCAAAGAAGAGTGTATGGATGCTCTGTTCAAGCATGCTAATATTAAGCCTATCATCACTTCCACAGGTACACATATTATAGATAGATATATGGTAGTATGGTACAATAGTAATTTATGAAAGATAAGGGTTGGAGAATTGATTAAATTTGCAGTGTGGAAAGAGCTAGCGAAAGAGAACAAAGAGTTCTTCGAGGCATACGAGAGAAGACGAGAAGAAATACCGACCGAGAAAGAGACAGCTCGAAGAATCCGTGATTTGCTTTCACGAACTACAATCTAAGATCATGACACCTACTTTTACTTACATATACATACACTCATCTATATTACCATAGGCATGTGTGTGTATATGTATGATCCGACGATTCTATATATACTCTTTAGACAATTTGTATTATAATCTTCATTAGGAAATGAATAATTCACCTTTGGGGAAATCTCTTTTTCAGCTTAGTTTAAAATCGTTATGATTTATTTGCTCTTTTTCACGTTATGATTTATTTGCGTATTACTTTTCTTTACGTTATGATTTATTTGTAAGTTACCAATTGGATCTTAACCATTTTCAATGTCTAAACAATGTTATTGGAGCATAATATACCTGTCTTTGTGTTCATGGTTTTATGTATTCATAATTGAGTAAATATTTCAGTTGTCTCTTTAATTTTGCTCTTTGTACTGAAAACTAAAATGTAGCCAAGAATAACTAATATAGTTTTTCTTTTAGGTCAATCAAGCATCTGTATCTATCTCCATTTATGAATAACTTTAGTATTCAAATTAAAATAATGATCAAAACTAAAACAAAATTAAGTTTAAATATGGCTCTCTGTACACATATTGAGTAGTTATTCATATACTTAAACCCTTTAGAATTTAAATACATAAATTGTTATCATATGAATATAATCCATCAACAATTAATTGTCATTGAATATGACGATTACCAGTTTACCACCATCATTAAGATTAGCGGTAGATCATTTTTACTTTAATTAGTATGAGTCGTGTTTTAAAAAAATCCAATGCTGGAAAACAAAAGCGTAGGACAGAGATCGAATGGTGAAGATGCCACGTGGAAGGCACGTGGAAGCACGTGGAAATGTTGGCGTCACTACATAGGATTGCGTGTTACGATTTGGTGATGACCGCTAAACTGTGGTGGCTATTTTTGTTTTCTTATCTTTTTCGATTTTTTTGGTCAGTGTTGGAGCCAAAGTTTGGTCTGTTTGGTGAAGACACTCTTCTTCTTTAGTACCGCATTTTCAGTTCTTGATTGGACCGACCTTAATGGTCCACTTGTTTTTAGGATATGTATAGTGGTTTTTTAATAATTAGGTAGAAGTGATCATGTACTTTTTATAAGTATTAAAAAACCATTTACTAGAATGCATGATTAAGAGTTAAATTCTTATAATCAAACATTTATTTGGGTTTCATATAGATAAAAAATTATAACTAAAAGTGAATCAACAACCACTTTGTAAATCTCTAGTTCAATTTGTTGATCTCGGACAACTGCTTGCAAGACACCTTTGGAATAAAGGATGCCAAAAAGATTTCATTTAAACCGCTTTGCCAAATTTTAAGGACAAACAAGTACTTATATGTGAAAGCCAATCAATCTTGTTTCTTCAAAATATATAGATTGGAATTTGGTGGCTTCTTTTATTTCCCAACGTTGCAAAACGAACAAAAAAGTAAGAAAAGAGAAGAAAAGGAATGATAAATGTCAACAACACGAATGAAAAAAGAGCAAACAAGAAAACGAAATGTATAAAACGACAATGTACTTTGGAAATACCAATGAAAACGTAATGTCATGCATGTAGTTCCAAGCTCTTTGGCATTCCGTTTCAATTCTATTATTATTTTTTGTTTGTTATACGAAGAAAAAAGAGTTTCGACGGTCCAGTTTATTTGCGTAACCTTCACATATACTTCTTTGAACGTTAACATCTCAATTTGGTCAATCAGACTGTATTCATTAGTGTAGAGGGAATCAAAATTTTATAGCCACAAGTTCACGAGTATAAGACGAAGAAGAGTTTCAATGAACAAATCAACAAATGATGGAAGGGCTTTTGTATTTTAGTTTAATCAATAATGACTTTTCTTTTGTATTTGATAAATGCTGATATCTAAAAAGAAATTGCATTGTATAACCAAGAAAAAACTATATAATTCATCAACTAAAATTTTGTAGCCACAACGAAGATGCGTTTCAATAAACAAATCAACAAATGATGGGAGAGGTTTTGGTCCTGAATGGATGCTGATTTTCTATTCAGTTTTTGGATTTAGATTTTAATTTTTATATTTTATATTTTAGTTTAAATTTTTGATAAATGCTGATATCTTAAGAGAAATTGCGTTGTATAACCAACAAAAACTATAATTCATTAACTAACTATACTAACCTAAAATTTTGTAGCCACAAGTTTAGAGTATAAGACTAAGATGAGTTTCAATGAACAAAAATCAACAGATGATGGGAGAAGTTTTGTATTTTAGTTTTATCACTAAGGACTTTTCTTTTGTATTTGAGAAATGCTTATACAGTATCTTAAATCATAAGGAGGAATAACTTTTTATACGTCACGACAATTATTATTATTAGAGTCGAAATTAAAAAGTATATGCAGTTTTTTTTTAAGATGGATTTTGACATCATAATGTTTTCTTTAAAAGTTTGACTTGTATTTAACATTTTATAAACTTAAAACAGTCATAATTAAACTCAATAATCTTTAAAACTATTTTATTTAAGTGTGTAACAAATTATACAAAGAGCCCAGCCCATTAAGCTTACAAAACAACCTCTAAGCCCAATAAATAATACGACGACGTTTAATTCTGTAAAAATAAAATTTTCCTCTTCTTCTTCCCTTCTTCTATCTATCTCAATCTCATCGCCGGCGTTAGGGTTGTTTTTCTCAACAATGGTGTCTCTGGCCAAGTTTCACTACTGTGATCAAACACTCCACCTCCGACTCGACACTCACCGTAAACCGCAGCCTAAACCTGTTTCATACCGAATCTTACATAAACCTCCTCCTTCTCGCGTCATCAGAGCTTCTTCGTTTTCATCAAACCCTAAACCCTCTTTCCTCAAAACCACCTGCGTGACCTTAACAACAGCCGCCGCTTTACTCTCCGCTTCCCTCCACCTCTCCACCAAACCCGTCACCGCAGCAACTCTCGTCTCACCTCCTCCTCCACCATCCACGGCGGCGGATCTCACTTCCGATCAAATCTCGTCGCGTCCAAAGGAAGAAGAAGAAGAAGCAGCGCTGGAGAAGCACCTCACTAAGAATCCAAACGACGTCGAAGCTCTTCAATCACTGATGAAAATCAAATTCCAAACCAAAAACATCGACCACGCCTTAGAGATTCTAAACCGTTTGATCGAAATCCAACCCGAAGAACAAGAATGGCGGATCCTAAAAGCTCAGGTACAAACCTACGGCGGCGATTTCGATTCAGCGACGAAAGGATTCGAAGAGGTTCTATCTAAAGATCCATTTCGTGTAGAAGCTTATCACGGATTAGTAATGGCTTACTCCGAATCCGAATCGAAATTATCAGAGATCGAGAGTAGAATCAACGAAGCGATTGAGAAATGCAAGAAGGAGAACAAGAAAGATTTTAGAGATTTCATGTTGTTGATTGCTCAGATTAGGGTTATCAAAGGTAATCCAATTGAAGCACTTAGGGTTTATCAAGAGTTGGTGAAAGATGAGCCTAAAGACTTTAGACCATATCTATGTCAAGGTTTGATTTATACATTGATGAAGAAGAAAGATGAAGCAGAGAAGCAATTTGCAGAGTTTAGAAGATTGGTTCCTGAGAATCATCCTTACAAAGAGTATTTAGATGCTAATGTACTCAATACTAACAAGCTTTTCGCTAAGAATCAGTGAAAATTTGTGTTTTTGTTTGAATATGCTTAGAAATGTGACTTTGAACTTTTATTTGTGATCACTGCGAAATTATTCTACTACCATTTTACAAGCTTTGCATCAGATTCACATACCAAATTTTACAACATGTAGAATTGAATTATAAATAAGCGATCCTTACTACAGCAAGTTTAACGAGTATCATACGGATCTAGGCGGAGATGGAGGAGTTTCTTTTCGGCTTGGTCCCGATGGCGGGATTGGAACGTTTTTTGGTAACATTCTGAAAATCAGGCGTTGTGATGGTGACCATGGTTTTAAGCCGAAGATGGTTGGTTTATGTGGATCTTGTGGTGGTGAATCAGCCAGTCCTCTAGCCCATGGTCTAGACCAGAGCAAACGGCTGGTCTCATCTTGAGTGGTTCCAATGACACAAGCGAAGAGGAGGCCAAAAGAAATTACCACAAGAACATAAGTTGATTTCGCCATCACAATAATACTTTGTTGTACACACTGACACAAGTTGATATGGTTTGGAAGGTTTATATAAACTTTTGGATGTCTTTATCTTGTCAATAAATATTTTTCTTTTTAGTAGTAAACAAAATTATTTTGTAAATTGATTCATATTTTTCTTCTTCATAAAAGCTATGTTGACTAAAAATGATCCAATTCCAACAAAACGTTCCAATCCAATCCGTAGGAACCAAGCAGAAGAAACACGTTTCAATTAGGCCATAAAAGCTATTCACATTTTAACCACAATGCAGGGGAATTTTTTTTCTTTCATTGTTGTTGTAAGTAATATATTGGTTTATCCATTTGAATACTTTTTTTAGATATGGATATAAATTTGTCCTGTCATCAAAGAAAAAAGAAATGCAAGATACAATAATTAACAAACCTTTGATTTTGTTTTTCCCTTTTTTGAGGATAAATAAATAAAATTTAGTCTTTGGTGTAAATCTATATGGATTGAATAACATTAAATTTTCGGTGTAAAGGTAAGTCTTTTTTTTTTTTTGGTCATCTGTAAAGGTAAGTCTATATGGATTGAATAACAATATTTGTTTTGGTGTAAATCCATATGCATTGAATAACAATAGTTTTTTTACTTTTTTCTCCTTTTAAAAGGCTTATTTTTGGATTAAAAAAAAAACATATTTGGTGTGGTGTAAATAAAAGAAAGAATAACAATATTCAAAATCATAGATTAAAAAATATGTTTTTATAAAAATTTCTAAATCACAAATAGAGCAAGACACTATTTATGACATTATTTTCAATATTAGTGATCAAATAACTTATCAGTAGTTTTTTTGCAAGACCTTCCTCTTGATATTACTAATGTTTGGGTTTGGCTTTCAAGTTGTGAAGTGATTGCTCATTGCTCCACGGTCTTAACAAGCTAATACTACTAATCAATTTTTATTTTTCCAATACTTGAATAAATAGTAGAGATTTAGTATCACAAAAACAAATTATGAAGTGTGTTCATATAAAACATTTCTGAATACCAATCTTTAATCATAACCGAGACAAATAAACGCACAAAAGAAAGTAACATCTTCACAAGTTTTGTCTTCCAAAGTAAAGATAAGAGCATAGAAGAAAACAGAGGGAAAAAGAAAGAGAATTACTTCTGAATAATCTCAGGCCAAAACTGAGCGTTTTTAACTTTGGAAATACTCGCCAACACAGTTAACGGTGTCACGTCTCCCGTCACGGTAACCTTCTTTGCTGCGAAGTCTATGTTATACGACGTCACTCCTGCGTTCAACAATCATCAAAGGACCAAAAACAGAGTATTTTTACAAATCAAGTATATATTTTCATGAATAGAAGAAATACTTTACTTGTTAGTTACCTTTCAATTTCGATAGATGTTTCTTAACTTTCCCTGCACAGCCTTTGCAATGAAGTGACACTCTCAAAACAACCACCTTTAAGCAACGAAAGAAAGATTGTCAAGTTTAATCTCAAAACATTAACTCATGATTAAATATTATGGTTTTGTTCGATTACTTACTTGATCGGAAGATGAGTTTTTCTCCGGTGGTGATGGCGGCGACGACTGAGGAGGAGAAGGAGGTGGGGGAGGAGGAGGAGAGAATTTGAAATCCGGGGACGAAACATCTTTATCTTCAAGAGAGCTCAGAGAAGCTGTAGGAGAAGCTTTTGTGGGTTCAGAGAAAGGATTATCGGGAGATAGAACCGGTTCATAATCCAAGAACCCCTCGAAGAAATCGGGTTGCTTCTTCTCCAAGAAAGAAGCAGAAGTTGATAGATACTTTGAGGCGTTTATTATGAGTCGATCTTCATGAAAATTATTTAAATCATCAGCTTTGGTTATCTCCGGTTCATCAATAGGTATTGGAATCGGGTCGGAATCCACAAACCCGTCAAAGAAAACCGGGTTACTCAATAAGTACCTTGAAGAACCCTGAGGTGTGTCACTGCTAAAACAACTAACCGGTGACTTACCAACATCACTGTCACCTTTCTTGCTCTTCCTCTTCGCTAACCGTTTTTGTTCACTACTCTCGAGACCTAGTCTAGTCATAAGAGGAGTATGATAAGTAGAAGAAGACGAAGAAGAGGGATTAAGGTTTGGGGAAGGTGGAGGAGTGAGTCTCCGACCGTCACGTATGATTGGGTTATGACGGTCAATGGCTCGACCACCGAGCCGGATCGTGGCTGAAGAAGAAGAAGAAGGTTGTGAGGTTTGATCCATGGTTGAGCAAAGGGTTGTTGTTGATGCTTGAGAAGCACACAACATGTTTTGTATGGTTTACAAGAAATTTAAGAAAAAGTCTTTAGTGTTTGCAATGAAAATGTGGAGAGATTTCTATAGTCACATATAAAATCAATTAAAAATGTACATATTTTTAGGTTCGAGTTAAAGATATTTTTTTGGGTGATGGAATCGACTTTAGAAAAAAGTAAGTTTATTCGTATTCTTATCAAACCAATGTGTGAGAGATTGATTGCTAGTAGACCTAGAAACCGTGTGAAATTATTTTGATTCGATTGAACTGACGATTTTTGGACCATCTACTACAAATAAATACAGTGTAGTTTACTCTCTTTTAGATAGAAGAAGAAGAAAAAAAAAATCATTTTGTTAGAAAATCATATTTTTTTAAAACACCAAAAAGAAAATAGAAAGGCCAATTCTTTTTGCCAACCCTTAATGATAGTTCCGAATCTCATTCTCACAAACAAAAAATAATCAGAATCTGATGCTTATGGGTTTTATTGACGAATTTATTCGTATTAGCTTTCACTATTCACACCTTTTCTCTTTTCGGCATACGACGACCCAATTAAATGTTCTTTAATAAAAAGCCCATGTTTTGTGGAAATAACTATTGGGCTATTACACGGCCCATTATATTTGCCAAGAGAATCACGAGGGTTTTCTAACTCAAATCGATTTCACAAAGGCATCGTATAAATTTTCTTCTTCAACAAAATTAGGGTTTGGAGCCAGAAAAGAGCAAATAGGCGGCACATCAGTTCTCAACACTCACGATGGGTATGACGAAGAACAGATCCTTATAATCCTTAATCTAATTCGTGTTCGTTTCTTTTGATTCTTCAATTGCGTGATTCTGATTGGATTTGTTTTTGTTTTGGTTTGATTTTGTTGTATAGCGAGAATTAAGGTTCATGAGCTTAGAGATAAATCAAAGACCGATCTTCAGAATCAGTTGAAGGAATTCAAGGCTGAACTCGCTCTCCTCCGTGTCGCTAAAGTCACCGGAGGCGCTCCCAACAAGCTCTCCAAAATGTATGTCTTTTATATATCTACTTATACGTATATATGAAATGTGTGTATATATATCCTCATTTGTTAGGATTTAGTGTTACTTTCCAATTTGGAGACATTTCACTTAGATTTAGAGTAATTGAAGAATTTGGAGTAAGAGAACATATGGTGCTCTGTTTTGGAATTTGCATTTGTATCATCATTTGGGATATCATCAGTAGAATGGATGTGGATTTAGCTTATGACTCGAATATGTATCTTAGATCAATCAAATTTGGGCCTTGTATGTAGTTGATGAACACCTTATTTTGGTTTAGTCGGATTCGGTTTGACAAGTCATTGATTGAAAGTTGTGTGTTATTGATATCCAGCAAGGTTGTGAGGAAATCCATTGCTCAGGTGTTGACAGTGATCTCCCAGAAGCAGAAATCTGCTTTAAGAGAGGCATACAAGAACAAGAAGCTCTTGCCTCTTGATCTCCGTCCCAAGAAAACACGAGCTATCCGTAGACGTCTCACCAAGCATCAGGTCTTTACCCGAATTACCATTTCCAATTATATAATGTTCTTTTGAATTGGATAGCAAATTAGCAATCATAATAACTTATGGTGTTTGTGGTAACAGGCTTCGTTGAAGACAGAGCGTGAGAAGAAGAAGGAGATGTATTTCCCAGTGAGGAAGTACGCTATCAAAGTGTAGTTTCATTCTCCCAGCTCTAGCTTCTAGAAATGAATGATTCAGCCTTTGATTATCGGCTTATGTTATCTCCTCTCTTTTTGTCCAACCTTATTAATTTTAGTTGTACTGAAGTTTTGTTATCACACAACCTCTCTAAAATCATTAGTATTTCATAAATATTGAATTTATTCTGGGTTTTGTTGTCTCTTTGGTAAATTTTGATTTTTCGGTTGTTTAGAGTTAAGGGACGATTGAATGAAGGATTGTAAACGAACATGGTTGATTTATACGGAGAATTTCTGATACGTATCGGCCAAAATAGATAAAATCAGGAAAAAGAAAAGAACAAGTACTTAAAGTCTTAAACGACCACAGTGGGAGTCGAACCCACGACCTTTTGATCCGAAGTCAAACGCGCTAATCCACTGCGCTATGCGGTCAAGACGAATATGCAAGTCTCAAACACTATTTGTTGATTCATATTTGGATTTCGAGACTTGGAGCTTGTGAATGTGAAATCTATTTTCACTTTGGACCAGTGTTATTTTCATGGTTGGTTGGTATCATAAATTCATAATCGTCGGATATTTTACCACGTTCACACAGAAAACCCCAATAATGGAGACTCATTTATTATTTTCTTCATATGTCACTTTCTATCGCCAATTGTTTTTTGGTTTTCTTTGAAAAAATGTCTAAATGACTAAATCCATCGCAAATTTCATTTTAGTGAATTAGTGGCACGGAGAACATTTAAAGTTGATTCTGTTGGTTTTGATAAACATTTTATTCAAATATACTCATGATTTGTTTGTTGACCTAAATCTGATTGTTTTTTGTTTTCAAATAGAAAAACAAACAAAAATAATGCTTCGAGTGGACACTAAGGTTTGATCATGTGTTGTTTGTTGTATTAAGATAGTTTTAAGATATGTCTATGTGATATAACACAAGCAGCCAAAACCACGAGCATAGTTAAGAGGTAATAATATATTTTGTTGTTTCTTGTCCAGAGAATTCATGTTACTCTTGTCTGAATCTTCCTCAAATCTACTCATGTAGACCTCCCTATCTCGATCTAAATTTCCGCCAAACTTTTTTTAATCCCAAAGATTCTTTAAACAGAATCATCATCAATCATGAAAGAGATCAAGAAGACGATGACGAAGCAGATGACGGCAAGACGTGACGACACGCCGTTACACACGGCGGTTAGAGAAGGCAAAACGGACCTTCTTTTGGAGATGATCGGAGAACACGACGGCGTGGAGCTGAAAGAGTTGTTGGCCGAGCAAAACCAGTCCGGTGAAACGGCTTTGTACGTTGCGGCTGAGTACGGTTACACCGACATGGTTAAGATTCTGATGAAACACTCCGACTCTGTCTTAGCCGGAACCAAAGCCAAGAACGGCTTCGATGCCTTTCACATCGCCGCCAAAAACGGAAATCTACGTGAGTTGACTTGATTCTCAAAAGTCTTTGTGCTCAAGAATTACCAATTTTGCATATATATGCTGAAGATCAACTCCATTTTTATCTCTAATTGTGAGTAAATTGCTAATTATCTACTACTGAATAATCCACTTTCATTCTCTAATTATGTGAAAATTGCTATTTGTGTGCTCATTGACAAAGATAGGAAAATGTTTATGTGAATTTGGATTTTGCTTTTGTTGCAGAGGTTCTTGATGTGTTAATAGAGGCAAATCCAGAACTCTCATTTACATTTGATTCATCCAAAACCACGGCGCTTCATACCGCGGCTTCACAGGGTCATGGAGAGATTGTTTGTTTCTTGTTGGATAAAGGTGTGGACTTAGCTGCTATTGCGAGAAGCAATGGTAAAACCGCTTTGCACTCTGCAGCTAGGAACGGGCACACGGTGATTGTGAAGAAGTTGATTGAAAAGAAGGCTGGTATGGTTACAAGAGTCGACAAGAAAGGTCAAACCGCTCTTCATATGGCGGTTAAAGGACAAAACACTGAGATTGTGGATGTGTTGATGGAAGCAGATGGTTCGTTGATCAATTCCGCGGATAATAAAGGAAACACTCCATTGCATATAGCAGTCCGTAAAAACAGAGCAGAGGTAATCGTTGATCAATCTTTTAAGTTATTCTTGTTGCAGAAGTTAGAATCTTTCTTGTATTCTTTGCAGATTGTTCAGACAGTTTTAAAGTATTGTGAAGTCAGTAGAGTGGCGGTTAATAAATCAGGAGAAACAGCTCTTGATATCGCTGAGAAAACCGGACTACATGAGATCGTACCGCTTCTGCAAAAGATCGGTATGCAGAACGCAAGATCCATCAAGCCAGCTGAAAAAGTGGAACCATCAGGCTCTTCTAGGAAACTGAAAGAAACAGTTAGTGAAATAGGCCATGAGGTGCATACTCAGCTTGAACAAACCGGGAGAACGAGAAGAGAGATCCAAGGAATCGCTAAACGGGTCAACAAAATGCACACGGAAGGACTCAACAACGCGATAAACTCCACTACCCTAGTAGCCATTCTCATAGCAACCGTTGCTTTTGCAGCTATCTTCAACGTTCCAGGCCAGTACACGGACGACCCTAAAGACGTACCTCCAGGATATTCACTCGGAGAAGCAAGAGCAGCTCCAAGACCCGAGTTCTTGATATTCGTCGTGTTTGATTCTTTCGCGCTTTTCATCTCTTTAGCGGTGGTTGTGGTTCAGACATCAGTGGTGGTTATAGAGAGGAGAGCAAAGAAGCAAATGATGGCTATAATCAACAAGCTCATGTGGATGGCTTGCATTATGATCTCAGTAGCGTTCGTATCACTGTCTTTTGTTGTCGTGGGAGAGAAAGAGAAGCCTTTGGCGGTTGGAGTAACCGCCATTGGAGCTTTGATCATGGTTTCAACACTAGGGACTATGTGTTATTGGGTGATTGCTAACCGGATTGAAGGATCTAAGTCATCTCCAGCTTCCATGATGTCAGATCCTGAGTTAGCTGATTCCAAACATAACCGGAAACTTTATGCGGTTTGATTAGAGTGAAACAGAGGATTTAGAAAATCATTAAAGAACAGAGAGATTTTGTATCCAGATAATAAAAGAGATAACTCTTGTGTTTATAGTAGATTCTGTATATGTAACAAAAGGGAAATAGTATAAATCAATTTATAAGACTTTTACATGATAAATCATCAATGTTGACTTTGACTAGAGTCAACAAAAATGACGATGCCTATACAAAGAACAAGGGACGAGTAGACAAGAGCCGTCTCTTTAACTGTCTCCGGCATTATAATGACGATATTACCCTTTCTCGCCGCCGTATTCGTCCTCCAACTCCTCTCAACTCTCACGGTCGCGGAGATCAAGTCTTTCACTATCTCCAACGATTCTCGGCCAGTGATTCTCTTGGAGAAATTCGGTATTATTGAGATTGGTCATGTAACCGTCTCTGTTTCCTCTGTTTCAGTATTGTCTCCGATTCTAGACTCGTCGAAATTAGGGTTCTTTGTTCTATCAGAAGAATCTCTTCCTCATGTACTCCTCGAGCTCCAGCAAAACTTTAGCTTCTGCGTTCTTGATTCACACTACATACTTCATTTCTTCACCTTCGTCGATCTCTCTCCTCCTCCTCGCTCCCAGTTCAGTAAATCTTATCCGATAACGTCTCCAAACGATTACTCTCTGTTCTTCGCTAATTGCGTACCAGAAACTAGGGTTTCGATGAAGGTCCACACGGAGATTTATCACGATCTATATCCAAACGGGTCAAGAGATTACTTACTAGCCGGGTCAGCCCAGTTACCGGGTTTGTATCTCGTCTTTTTTCTCTGTTACTTGAGTTTCCTCTGTTTCTGGCTCTGTTTCTGCTGGAATCATAAGCAAATTGTTAAAAGGATTCACCTTTTAATGACGGCTCTGCTTCTAGTGAAATCTCTGACTCTGATTTGTGCTGCTGTGTATAAACACTACGTGAAAGTCACAGGCACAGCTCATGGCTGGAACATTGTTTTCTACATTTTCCAATTCATTAGTGTTGTTTTGCTCTTCATGGTGATTGTTCTAATCGGAAACGGTTGGTCTTTCTTGAAACCGAAGCTACATGTTAAGGAGAAGAAATTGTTGGTGATTGTTGTTCCGCTTCAGGTTTTAGCTAACATTGCTTCCATTGTGATTGGAGAGACTGGACCGTACACCCAAGATTGGGTGAGTTGGAACCAGATCTTCTTCCTAGCTGATATAACTTGCTGTTGTGCGATTGTATTCGCTATGGTTTGGTCCATGTGTTGTCTAAGAGAGACATCGAAAACCGATGGGAAAGCGGTAAAGAACTTAGCCAAGTTACCAGTTTTAAGGAAATTTTACGTTTTGGTTATTGGATATTTGTTCTTCACGAGGATCGTTGTGGTTGTTATGAAGATGAAAGCAGATTTTACGTATCAGTGGGTGAGCAATGCAGCTGAGGAAATTGCAACTCTTTCGTTTTATTGTTTGATGTTTTATATGTTTAGGCCAATAGAGAAGAACGAGTATTGTGATGTTGATGATGAAGAAGAAATTGTAGAGCTTTCTCTCAAGTAAGAAGATTTTTGTGTTTTAAGTTTTACACTTGTAAGGTGATCAAGTACTATAGTGTACGTGGAAATGTATGCAATGATTACATTAATAAGCATAGTAAATTAACAAAGAAGAAAGGGTTGAATAATATAGGCCGACATAATTGTCTCTTTGATGAGTCGTGGAGCTTAAGCGTCAGAATTAAAGCATGCCTTGTTTGGTGCATGTCAATTTTTATATATTGTTTTCAATCTTTTTCATATTATATCCAAGAATTGTTTTTGCTTCCATCTCTGATTCATCCGACATTTTATCCGGAAATTATTAATCGGGAGTTTGAATATTTTTGACATTATTGTACGAATGAAGCAACGATGAATAAGTTAGCAACATATTAATGTATAACCTTAATCGGTGAATTGCTCCGAGTTTTACGATTGAATTCAGGTTTGGATCTTCCACGTATTATATTGTAGGAAAAATATCGTCGCACATGAAAAAGTGAACCATATTATTCTATGTATTATCTTTTGTGTTCGTGATTATGTGTGGTTCACTAATTCCCCACTAATGGTAACAGGCGTGACATGAATTTTGGTAAGACCTTGTTTTTTTATCCTAATATTGTTCCACTAAACTTATATATCACGCAATTAACATTCTTCATAATAGTGTGATTAATGCGAGACCATCATTATAATTATAATGTTTTGATCGTGCTAAGCTAAATCTTGTAATGCGGTTGGTAAAACGACCGGTGTTGACTCCTCCAATTCTAAACACGACACGGCGTACCTTTTTCTCTTCAGTGAGATTCAAGTTTTTTTGGGGGACTGAATTTATATACTTAAACTGTTTGAGAAAAATAAATCAAGATACGTAAATAGATGAAGTCAATAAAACATTTATGAGTATAAAAATTGTTTTGCAAAACGTAATTTTTAAAAAATATATAGTAATCAGAAATTGTTTTTGGCTACAATCTTCTTTTACAAGTGTTGAACAACTTTGGTTTAAACCTTTAAGTAAATCCGTTGGTATCCGATGCTGGAATTGCCCGCTTAATAGTTTCAATATAAGAGTTTATATACACACATCTTCATACAAAAACAAAATATACCATGAAAAATTCTATATATTACAAGTATAAATACAAAACAAAACAAACAAAAAAGTAAATATAATTAAAAGACCATGCATTTAAGGATCACTATTAAAACAAAGAAACAAAAATTCCAAATACTAATTATAATTTTAAGAAAAAGTAAGTCATTTAGTTTGGATCAACAACATCAACGGTAGCAGCACAAGATAATAACCTTCGAAAAATCCTTAAAATAACAGAACAAGCTTGTTCTTGTTTGTTCTTCCTACTAACTCTCCTCTTCTCACCACGACGACGCGGCTTTGTACTCTCAACGATGATGATGCCATTTTCCTCCTTACTCTTACGTCGAGACGACGCTGTTCCCTTAACTCTCCCTAGACACGACGTCTGCGTCCCAGACGACACCTTCTCCGATTTGCTCTCGTCGTCTTCCCGAGAGAAAGTGTAGCTACGGAGATACATCTGTCGACAAGATATGCTATCAACTACACGGGCCGCCGGTAGGCCGCCTCCACGACGTACGGACCTGACGAACTCGGCGTCGGACTCCGGCCACTTATAGAGATTCACGTAGGAGGCACGTACAGGACGAACCGGCACGCGAGGGTCGTGTGCATCGTTGATGCAGCTGGAGATACACACTGAGTTCATTCTCAATGTTTAGTTTTTGATTTGTGATATTACTTTTTTCCCTTCGGTGATTCTCTATCGTATATGTCTAATATATATGGATTTTTTATTTTAAGGTTTAATAACGTGGAGGAATAAGTGAAGCTTAAATTTGAAGAAAAGATAAGTGGAATGATTAAGGAAAGGGGTGTTAATAATTACTTTCACAAAAAGAGTGATACTTGTAATTAACGAGCAGGGGCGCGTCACCCAGACACATTTAAATATTTAAGTTTGTACCCTTGACATAGAATTAAACGTGTCGGAGTGGTTGTGGATATTTTTATGTATTTCATTTTTTTTTTTGTCTCTTTTTCATATATTTTTAACAGTAGTTTTTGTGAAATCACATGTAATTACAATCTTGTGTAGATTTTATAAAATAATTTTAACAAAAAAACTTACAAATGTTAGTTTATCTTAAAAAAGACATATACCTACTAAAATAATTTTATAGATTTAATTTTCTTACTTAGTTTTCAGATATATACAAATTAAATTGTTATTGTGATTAAAAGACAAAATTACTAATTTTGATAATGAAGGAAATATGGAGTTTATTATCTTACGGCTCACTATGCAATGGTTTATCTTCACGGAGATGGTATTTTAACGTGGTTGATGGACCGATTTCTCGGAGACAAGGGATTCTAGTTTTCAAAACCGCGTGACACAAACCACTATGAGATATGGGTGGCCATACTCTGAGCGGTTCACTTTAAAGTTAATATTTTGGTGGAAAAGTTAGCTAAAAACAACACTTAGTAGAGTATTCGACTGTTTTTTATGAAATAAAATATTTGTGTCAAAATGACGAAGATGAAAATAAACAGAGTTTTGCAAGATAATAAAATATTGATTATCATTGAGAATCTCGTATCAGCGGTAAAAAAAAAGTTTAGTTTCTAACTAAAACAGTTTCTAATTAAAACCCTTTTTAAATTTTACAAGATATGTAGTAGAATTGGTTATGGTACTCACTTAAGTATCTATACGATTTGGTCAAGAGACTCTCAGAATTAGGATATAAACGAAAATATAACAATTGTGATTTGGTCAAGAGACATTTACAAATTACAAATTAGAAGGCAAAGTAGTTTATTTCTGCAAACAAACATCTCATAGGTATTATCGTCATCTCACTCACTAACAAAAAAACAGATAAAAGAATTTAAAGAAGCAAAACTATCATTACTACTAACAGGGCCGGTCCAAAATGTTTTGATCCCTAAAGCCCAATAAAAATTGCTTGCTTTAACACAACCTAACATTAAACCCCATACAACATAACTTGGCAAATGCTGCTCTGATGAAGATATTAATTTCTCTCGTTTAGGAATAAGCGAATCCTGACCGTTTTGTATGAAACAAAATATTTGTGTCAAAATGACGAAGATGAAAAAGATAAACGGAATTCTGGAAAATAATAAAATATTGATTATCATTGAGAATTTCGTATCACCGGTCAAAAAAAGAGTTTAGTTTCTAACTAAAACCCTTTTTAAAATTTACAAAATATGTAGTAGAATTGATTATTTTCTTAACTCTTTGAGTACATTATTTTGTCGTAGAACTGTACTGATTGTGAACATTATTCTTAACTCTCTGAGAACTCTATGTTGGGTTTTGTTTTTCTTAGAAAAAATTGGCAATGGATTGGGCCTCCACTTGAAACTACAAATCAGTCGTTTCAAGACAAAGAGATCTTTATCGTATAAGTGTATCATATGTATAACCAAACAAGAATCAACAATAAAATAAAGATCAAACTGTTGCTACATATAAAATTGTAAAATACACATCTTATTGCATCATCTGGTTCTTATTTCAATATTTCATATCCAATGAACACCATTCCGTATCAGATGTTTTTTTCACAATTTTGTGACTGAACCCAATAAAGAAAGGTTTGCGTCTGAACCATAAGCATCTTTAGAATTTGCGGTTGAACCGGCTTACGCAATTTGGGTTGTAATCTTATCTTGAGAACATTTCTTGGATATAATTTGCGGCAAAAGAAAAAATGGATATTTCGTTCGCATTATCGACAACACAAATGAGTAGGACGTTATCGACGGCATCAATAAGCGTTGAACATCTTTTCTGACAAGTTGTAGACAAAATGAAGGCTAAGATTATGAGAACATTTTTTCTAGAAAGAATATTAACATTTTTCGTAAGATTTTTACGGATAACATTAATTTGTTTTATAATCAAAGCAATATATGTAATTAATGAGTATGAGTTTTTATGATATATTAAGATTTAAATGTTTCTGGCTGTTCTTGTTCCTACAAAAGCCTTAGTCAAGTGTATAGATATGTTAATAAAAGGAATAGCATAACCGAAGTGTGCCTTAGTCAAGTGGTTGTTTCCGATCTGCAAGATAATGTCTGGTCTCAGGTTTGATGATTCAAAATTGATATTTAGCATAAATGAACTTTTTTTTACTTTAGATAATAAAATCTATTGGGCCGGCCCTGGACTCAGGCTCTAATAATCAACCAGGCTATAAAACGCTTTACATGTCATTTTATTGCTCTTATTGTGAGAGCCGTGTCTGAAGACAGTGTGAGACACCTTACGTGTCAGCACTGTATTGGTCGGTGTGATAATGTAAAAGCTAAACCTTCGATGAATCCGAATATCTTCCTGTCGCCGATGAAGCTGAATCGATCTCGATGTATCTACTGCTGACGAGCTACTTCGTCTAGAATCGAGTCTTCGACGAGTCTCTCTTGCTACGGCTAACAGACCTGTCGCTGCTTCTCTTTTCGGAGAACTACACAGGCGAGCTTCTCTCATTTCATCCTCTTGTCTCTGGTTGATACTGAGATTATAATGATTATACTATTGAAGCAAATTGTTTCTCCAGTGAAGTCTTTGTTGAGTTATAAACGAAAGATGTGAAGTGTGTCAATTATAATGGCGGATTGTTTTTGTTTCTCTGTTATGTTACTTCGATTAGTTGATCNTTTTTTTTTTTTTTCGGATATTACACAACAGGTGTCTCAAATTGGTGTCAATCTTCAAAAGCGTGGTGTTTGGACAAGTAGTAATAGGTCCTCCTGGATCGGGCAAGACCACTTACTGCAATGGCATGTCTCAGTGTCAGTGCATCTCTCTAATGGGCAGGTTTCATCTTCTTTCTCTTTTTGGATCAAAGAAAGAAGCTTGCTTACTTGTGTACCTGTGAATCTCTTTGTATTGATTGTTTTGCTGTCCCTTGCTTTGTAAAGTTTAAAAAGTTGCAAGTTCAGTTAAAAATTAGTTGTGAAATGTTTGTTGCCTTGTCTTTATTTTTGCTAGAGATATTTGCAGATTCGTGAGAACTTCTCTGTAAGTATAATCTCGTTGTGTTACTTTTTGTTGTTGTTGTTGCAGGAGATCCTGCAAATGATGCATTACCGTATCCATTTTTAAGCCAACTCTTACAAAATGGTAAAAAGAAATCAGGTGTATATTGTTTCTTGACATTGATCTTAGTTTGTCTTGGTTTGTCTCATCTTATGACTATGATGTGGTAGCTTGCATGTTGTATACGGTTGATACACACAAGCTTGATTTCTCTATGTGCACTTCTTGTAGTTGCGTATGAAGAAGAACAGTGCTATCTATCTAGATTCTAGAGTAATTTGTATATAATAATAGAGTACTACCAATTGATACTGAGCCTTAATGGGAGCATCTACTTGTCTTGTGTTGTTTTCTTTTTCTCTTCAATCATTGTTCTGTTATCGTCATTAGTGTACCTTCCTTGTTAAAGCCGGATTGTAGATATCACTGAATCCATGTTTCTTATATATATGGCTTTATTGCTGCAGTGTCTTTTATTATGATAATAATCACTTGATACGTGGTAATATCTATCTATAGGATGTTTTCACTTCTTGTCTAATGTCTACTTACTATTTATTACGTGGGGTTTTCTTGCAGGAACTTGCGGCTACTTGTGCCACTGCGGTTAAGTCAAGTAAGCATGTAGATGGAAGAATAGTGACCAGCCGTTGAGTCAAGAGTGCAGACAGGTAGATCCTTGCGCTCTCTTGGTCAACTGCAGCTACTTACTATCTTGGATCCTTGCCCTCCAAAACTGCTCTGCTAAAACGTTGGTAGCTCTCTGGGAAGATGAGGAACTAAAGTCATTGGCTCCTCTGGCTCCCTCAGCTATACATGGAAGACCATGAATGAATCTAGAGGAGAGAAGCTCAGCAACGGTCAACAGAGCATAACAAATGCGTATGGCTTCAGTGACGATCCCGGGCCATTTCTTAGATTTCTGAGAGAGACAGAGTGGCTGAATGAGAATGATCATAGACATTGTTTCTCTCTTGGTATCAAGAGAGGAGATGGTGAAAGTAATCTGAATGTTTCTTGGATCACAAGATTCAAGTACTCTACGTTATGTAGATCTTCTTCTGTGATTCAAGTATATACCGATTAGAACTATTTTTTCCTTGAAAGTACAGAACAAAAGTGTTGTTGAATTATTTTACTTGTAAAACCAAAAACATAACCAAGGAAATGAAGATTATGCCGTTAAAATTCTTCTCTTTTGGTCGAACGTTGGAGTTTTTTTCCTGATAAATAGTGTGCAAGGCACGTGAGGGAAAAGAGAAGGAAGCTTGTGGAAGAAGTGAAGGCTCATTTGTTTGGTATGATGTGTAAATAAAAAAAAGGTTGATTTGCGCAGAAAGAGACTTCATGAACCTGATGGTGTGCATGAAGCACAGACCCTCTCACTGACCTATCAAGACTCTAGCGGCCAACTCCATGTACCGACCGAAACAGGGGAAGCTCTGTTGAGAAAGCTGGAGACCACAATCTCGGACATAGTTTCAGGTTGTTTTTGCAATGTAGGACAAGTGTTTGTTGACAGCTGTAGAAGTGAGCTAAGAGGACCTCCTCCTCATCCTCCTGCAAATATGAACAACTCAAGATGCGAGTAAGTGAGTTTGCAAGAAACTGTCCCAAGCTGACGAGCTGTGACACAACCCATAGTTATTGTCTTCTCACGAGAATGGAAAATCAAAGAAAGATAAGGTTTGGAAATGCTCTGATACAAATGTGTCTGGCTCTAATGGCTTGCATGATCACTTGGTTTCATCATAGAGGTGACAAATTCAGCATTTGTGTCGTCTTCACTTGTACTAAGGGTGTCTGAGCAAGAAACCTACCTACAGAACTAGTGAAGGCTAATATGCTCTGCAAAATGCAACATGTTCATATAACTTTCGAGAACAAAACGGGTCACAATAAGATAACACAAAGATGAGATCGATCTTTTGTAAGGAAACACAAAACTAAACTAGAGAGCATGAAAACCCTTATCTAATGTATAATTCAATTTCACAATGACCAAGGCGAAGAATCACTCATTAGTAGAACCATGAAACAGGAACAACACTCTATGAACATTCAATTTTCCCATGTAAACTTAGTCCGTTTTTGATCAGATTCCTCTGTATTTTTTGTATTTTATTTTCAAGAAAAAAGAAACGAGGACTTTAAATTCAAAATAAGCAAGAGCGAGCCAGGCCACGTGTCAGCGCTGATGTGACTAACGTCTTTTTGTGTTTCCTCTGATGATATATATTCATCATCGTTCACGCTCTTTCTCTACTTAAAAGAAAGAAAGAAAACCTCAAGAAACCCTCAAAGATGGAGAAAAAAGAAGAAAAGTTTAGTTCGGTCGCAAGAGGTTTGGGGAATTACGTCGATGCTCTTAAGATGATAAATGATTTCTCATCTTCCGCTGAAAGGGAAGAGAGTGAGGAGTTCGATCATCTTGAAGGTGAAATACTTGAGTATTTGGGGAAAAAATCAACGAATCCTGCGTTAAAATTCACTTTCTTGTTGGGTTCAGTTTCTTCGTTCTCCAAACTTGAACGCTTTCCTCTGTATGCTGCATTTTCTCTGTTGAATCTGGTCAGAGAGTACAAATCCGTGGTTTATAACAAGATGGCTTCTATTTACACCCAAAAAGCTCTCCACTTTCTTAAGCCGATAGATCGTTTTCTGGCAGAGAGGCTGACATTGGAAACTTTAGAAGCAAGAATTGATAAAGGTCCTGTTCCAGAGATGCCCGTTGGTTCTCCTCTCATTCGTATTCGGCTGGTTCCGGATACAGAGGATTATGAGAGGCAGAAGTCGTATTGGTTAGGTCTAGATGATGAAGGTTCCAATTTCTGGAAGGTTCCAATTTCTGAATTCAAAACCTATGTGGAGGCCAAAACTGGAGCAGTGAAAGATCTGGAGATAGTTCTCAAATATGTTAAGAAGAATCTGAAGTGGATAGCCTGGATTTGTAGAACTTGCTCTAAGAAGTTCTCTACTCGACAAGCATGTCACGATCATCTGGAACAAGAACATGCTACAGGGCTTATACCGTCTCAGAGAATGCATATGCCTCAGAGGATAAGTGAGGATTGGGCTGATAAGGTATCATCAGTTAGAGACTGGAAACCAGTGGATGCAGTAGCTGCTGTTCAAATGATCAAGGATCAGTCTGCACATGTGAAATCGTTTGTGTATCAGGATGGGTGGTGCAATGACTGGCCTTTAGCTACGGATCAGGTTATAGCGCGCAGCCAGTTACTCAAAGAGATCCGATCACTCCTTGTAACCTTCATCCAACATAAGGTTCTCTCAGATAGCTTTCGAGAGAGGGTGGTGTATTCCTTGGTTCTAAAGCTTGGCATTTCAAAACAGAAGCTTAAAGACTGTCGCCTACTGGAAACACCTCAGAGTATCTGTTTTCTGGAGTGTGATGAACTCAACAGAATCCTTGTCTTTCTGCGGAAGATCAAGAGTAAAAGGGATGATGGTACTAATCTTGTTTGCCAAGCAGTGGATGGTTTCTTGCAGAGTAGTCTGTTTAGAGGAAAGATATCCGTTGACTTGCAGTTTTCGTTTCTACTTCTGGATAAACAACTGCTACTAGGGGAGCTTAAGCATTATGATGATGAAGGAAAACTGCAGTTTCTTGTACCGAGTGATTACTATGGCAAGGTTCGTTCACGTGGTGATGCTATCTTAACGTGGTTACATGACAATGTGAATGTTTCACAAGAAGAGGATGGCTTTGTGTTTCCAAAACCCCCTGACGCTAACAACTATGGGATATGGCTGGCTGTACTACGAGCCATTCACCTCACCGTTAGTCTCTTGGTGGCAAAAATAGCTCGTAAGAAGCAGTTAGTAGAGGATTCCAATGCTTTGCACGAAGCCCAAATTCTTTGTCAACAGAAGAAAAAGGAGAAGGATGAAACGAAGCAGGTTCTTGCAACTCTTCTACCTGAAACATCACCAGAATTTTATGTAGCACATATAGATATCCTAAGTAAGCTGACGGATGACGACGACATTTTAGCTTCCATTGGTAATCTCTTCTCAGGGGTCCTAGAAGAGGTTAGCTTCTAACAGCTCCTAAATCTTCCTTTTTTAAACCTGTTAAACCCTTTTTTAACCTAGGACAATTCCTTTTGCTGCAGGTTGCTGAAACTGACTCTAGTATCCTCTTGATTGAAAAGTCAAGGATTGCTCTACTTGGTGAGCTCAACCAACTAGCGTTTTTTGACTACAGATCTTATGTTGCTAGACACCTCAAAAAGTTTCTGTTAACCAAGCTCTGAGTGAGAGAGGTTTTTTACCATATTTGATTTGTGTTTGAGTGAGAGAGATATGTTCATTTTTCACTTTTTACAAACCAACAAGTTTAGAGTTACCAAATATTGATTTCTGACTCAAAAATAACTTGGTCTCTGTGAATGTGTGTTGTTTTTGCTGCTGGTTTGGATTAGTGCTCTTGCTATAGCTTTGAAAAGGTCTCGTTATGATGATCTTCACTGAAGTTACACGACTCTATAGCTAGCTTGGAACTATGCTTGAAACAGTTGATTTCATTTGTTGTTTAATCTCAAAACTATATCTATATATACATATATGAAGCTACGGATATTTGAAAACATATACAAAACACTAGGACCAACCTAACAAGTCTTTAGAGAGTCTGTCTCCACTGATCCAACCCTAGCTTCCACTGTTGAGATTCTTCAGAGAGAGTCTGTCTCCACTGATCCAACCCTAGCTTCCACTGTTGAGATTCTTCAGAGAGAGTCTGTCTCCACAGATTCAATGTCCGGAGCATTTCTGGTTCTGCGCTGTAATCCCCAGTAAAAGACAATAATGTGTGGCTGCTNNGTNNTAGG
>Ga0041059_1000522_pt1 | contig 29270 bp, 28 predicted proteins | sample AraColnosormetaG_FD_56232 | JGI IMG/M metagenome (GOLD analysis project Ga0041059, IMG submission 56232) | Arabidopsis roots microbial communities from North Carolina, USA - Col MF nosort | ecosystem: Host-associated > Plants > Roots > Unclassified | place: USA: North Carolina | collected... | reverse complement strand
AAAAAAAATAAGATCTGGGTGGGTTGATAATTGAAAGTTTGAAACTATATTAATATGCACATTCATAAAATGAGATTAGATGAGATGATGTAGAAAGATAAGTAAAAGATAGTAAAGAGCTTTCTTCTACAGAGTTACGCATGCGCAAAGGCAAAGGGAAACTGGGTCCCATCCCACTTAGTTACGTCAAGTGTGTTATTTCGAGGGCCATCTTCCAGATCCCATGACCTAGTCTTTTCATCTGTCAATCCCAATATCGATCTTTACCATTTCTGATTTTTTTCTATTCTTTATTACTCTGACTTCTTAAGTAATTAAGTTTTAGCTATACGACACAAACTTTCAGAAAGACAAAAATACTCTATTTTCTATATATATATATTAAAAAATAGTCTGCTATAGTACTATTGTACTAGAGTAGTAAACCTAATTCATAATTAAAAATTAATTTAAGAATGAGTGTATTCAGATTTTATTTTTTTATTTTCTGATAAAAACAACTTATATTCTGAAAACATGAGAATTAGCAAATGATATAAACGGATAGAAGTTGAAAAGATAGATATGAAGTTCTGAATCTATTATTATTTGAAGATTTTATGTTAAGCTATTTTCAAAAAATCCTTCTTTGATATTGACTTGGACGTACGGTATCTCTGACAAGCGAGACTTTTAGCATGCTTTCGGCTTCGAAGATTCAAATATTGCGGCTGCTTTGCTTTGATTCCGCTGAGAGTGGAACTCCCCCCAGATAACAATGATGATCTTCGCATGCACATGAAGATCGCAACTCTTATGTGTGAATAGATTTCGATATACACTATATTCATTTACGTGCATCTTTAATTTATCTCATATATTCATCCTTTGTGGGGTATGTTCGTAGACTCGTAGCAATCAAAACATTAGGGTAAAATGTTATCAGTAGTAATGAGTTTATAATGTGGTCCCAACTCCCAATTGCAGACTTTAAAAATTATTTTTTTCAGACTTGAACTGCACAATTTAGAAAACTAAATGTTACCTCTATCTATTTGTTTAAGTTTTATGGTTTATTCTTAAAACTCAAAAGAATGCTTTGTGTATTTTGTATAGTTTCTCTTTGTCAATGCTTATATGTATTTAAAATACATGAGAAGAGGAATTAGCTCATAGAAGTGTCAAAGTCTTCTTACATAGTATATAGCTTACTCAATTTCTAAAACTTTTGTCAAGTTTTGTAATAGACATTCTGATTTCTAGAAAGTATATATACTGTGCATTTTCTAAACTTCTGGTATTATAAAACAAAAAAATCGATAAAACAAATCATATTATCAGATTTTTAACAACATGCAACTTTTTCTAAGTAAACTAACAAAAAAAAGAAATTACAATTATTCCTCACATGTTAAAACAGGCTTTTGATCAGGTCCGGCCCAACCCGCCAGCCCAAAGCCCGCCAGAGCTATTATCAAACTTTACCAAACTGATAGATGCTTCTTTCCAAAGATTAACTAACATAGTGAAGCAACAAGCTCTATGAAGGGTCAGCTAGAGAATGTTGTCTGTGCTTACTTGGATGAGTCAACTCCTCAACTGTATCTTCCTATTCTCTGATACAAGAAGTCAAAAGTTTCTTCAGACTTTGCCTTCATCAATGTTTCTTTAATTATAAACCCATGCCGAAATGCAGCTTGGATCGTGATCTGTTTCCATTTGATAGCTTGCTGGAGTTTCTAATCTCTTCTTCTTCTTCCAGCTTCTTTCTCCTTGCAGCCTCCTCCTTCTGTCTCTGCAGGAGCTCCAATTCTCGATACCTTTCCTCTTCTTTACGTTGAAGTTCCATTGCTTCTCGCCTTTGAGATTCTTCAACCCTCCTACTATTTTCTTCTAACATCTTATCCAGCTCTTCTCTTTCTCTCCTAGCTTGTTCCTTTTAATTAATTTCCAAACTTTTTAGTTTCAGCAAGTATTCCAAAGCCAGAAAACCAAACAAATAGAGCGGCAAAATTGAACAAACAACTAGCTAGACTTACTTCTTTTCTTCTTGCCTCGTTTAGAGCAGCTTCTTTTTCTTTCTTCAGCTGTATTTCCACGTCAAGAAACATCTTCTCATAAGCTTCCTTTGTCCGTCTTTCAATTTCTTCTTTAACTTCTTCGGTTTTCATCCTTTCCTCTACATTTTTCCTTACTGCTTCCTCAATCCGCTGTGCAGTCTCTTCTTCTAGTCGCTTGAGCTCCGCCTCATGCTGCAATCTACATTTAGTAAGGGAAAAAAGATTTAGAAAGAAGATAAGACTGATAACACTAGCCAATAAAAACTTTTCAAGATCATATAAACGCACAAATTGATCAGTTATTCTTCTATTCATGTCCAAACAGTATTCAATTTAGATAAGGAAACAAAGAGGTTGATCAACAATCACAGAGGCGATAATTCAAGAAATGTATTTTTGCCCTTTCGTGCATGTCAACTTGCTCACTAGCAAAATACATTCCCCTAATGTGGAAAACTATATTGCTTCATACACAAAATAATAAAGTATAATACAATCTGAAAGACAAAGACAATGTTTAATCAATTACCTTGCCTTGTCTTCCTGTTCTTTCTTCACTTCAATCGCAATTCTATGCTCGGAAGGAGACAATGAACTACTTCTATCCCTTTGGTGTTGCCTTGGTGCAGGAGATCTGCTCTTCTTATGCCTACAAAAATTGGAAACCTACTCTTATGAAAATGTGTTGAACTAAAGCAGCTCCTTCTTCACTAGCAGCTGGACATCGAACATTAATGTCCATAGAAATTCGTTTGCAAAACAGCAACGATCCAAAGTGAAGTAACAAATTTGAAATTTGTTCTCGACAAAATCGCTAAACCCTAAACCTATTCTCTAAGCCCTAATCCTATTCTCTAATCCCAAGTATCTAAACGTAATTCCCCCACATCACCATAAGATACGAGATTCGATTTCTCCACATTAAGCAAGGAAGATTGTTGCAGACCTTGATGTGTAGGGTGAGCGGCTGCGGTCGCGCCTGGTACGACGGCTGCTACGATGAGTCACAGGCGAGCGAGAGTACCGTCGGCGGTGAGACGGCGACCTAGATCGCGAGTCGTTTCGAGCCATTTTCACCACCGCAATTATTTGATTGGTCAAATTGATTTCTCTCTTTCGGAGCTTTTTTATGCGACTGCTCTCGTACGATTTATCGATCGGTTCAATATTTTGTTAACCGGACAGACGCAAGTTGAACCGACCTTGTTTGCGGTTTAATTCAAAAAAAAATTATCCTAATTAATTAGGGTTAATGAATAAATTTATCTTTCTAAAAATGGGATTTTCTTTACTTATGCTTTGTCAGTTAATTCTATTTATGGAAATAAGAACAAATCATACGGCAACGAACATATCGTCACACCACACCATTTGACTGACTGCTTTTTCTAATCTCTCCTTACAAAGCTTTCAAGCATAGAAAGACACAGGCCAAAGCTCATCCATCCACCTCGCCAGAACAAAGGTTTGCTTGCTCTTCACTCTTTTGTAAACAATTTCGTGATACGACTTAGAAGGTTTTTTTTTTTTGTTGTTGGCAGACAATCAAAAGCAAGCATGTTGCCAAAGTTTGATCTAACAGACCCAAAAGCTAGCCTGTCTCTTCTTGAGGATGTGACCACCAACGTAACGCAGATTCAAGATTCCATCTTGGAAGCAGTACTTTCACGTAATGCTCATACCGAGTATCTTAAAGGTTTCCTCAACGGTCAAGTTGATAAGCAAACCTTCAAGAAGAACGTACCCATTGTGACCTATGAAGATATTAAGCCTTACATCAATCGTATCGCTAATGGAGAGGCGTCTGATCTCATCTGTGATCGACCCATCAGTTTACTTGTGATGAGGTGCCTTCAAAACGATCCGCCTTTTTTTTTGGATCTGTGCAGGATAACCAAAATAATTTCAAAGCTTTGTATATGCAAGATCTGGAGGGATATAGACAAATTTATAGATTAGAGAATTTCCAGAAGAGACTTGGAATCTTGGCTTATATATCATAAAATGAGATTGACACACATGCACATGGAGTTTCATAAGTCCGTCCACTTGTTTACAAAAAAGATTAATATAGGAAATTTGGTTTGAAACTTGTTGATACTTGAGTCGTTAATCTTTAATGATGTACATTAAAATTGAAGTGAAGAATATATAACGGAAGTTAAATGTTTTGCAGCTCTGGTACTACAGCAGGAATTCAAAATTTGATTCCTTTGACAACAGAGGATGGGGAACAGAGGATTATGTTTGGATCTCTCTATAGATCTTTACTCTATAAGTAAATATTTCTAAACTCCAACGTGGGTTTGTTTTATTGATGTGATACCAAAAGAAACATTCATTGTAATTGCAGGTACGTCGAGGGGATTAGAGAAGGAAAGTCTCTCACGTTCTATTTCGTGAACCCTGAAAGAGAGACTGCCTCTGGGATACTGATCAGGACTATGATAACTTGTATTTTGAAAAGCGTAAACAAAACCAACTCATCTCTTTGGTAAATTAACAAAAACTTTTTCCCCACGTTACATTACACAATTCACTTTTTTGTGAACATGCTCATTGGTGCTTACTACTGTTTGTTTTTCGTGTTTGTTATATTACTTGCAGGGATAGATTACAGATAAGCCCGCATGAAATTTCTACTTGTGAAGACACTACTCAGAGCATGTACTGTCAATTGCTTTGTGGGCTTCTACAACGAGATAATGTAGCTCGCCTCGGTGCACCCTTTGCTTCTGTCTTCATCAGAGTAATCAAGTACTTGGAAGGTCATTGGCAAGAGTTATGCTCAAACATAAGGACTGGCCGTCTCAGTGACTGGATCACAGACCCTCAATGTGTCTCAGGGATTAGTAAGTTCCTCACCGCTCCAAATCCGGACCTAGCGAGCCTTATCGAGCAAGAATGCAGTAAAACCTCATGGGAGGCAATAGTGAAGAGACTTTGGCCAAAAGCAAAATGCGTCGAAGCCGTCGTTACAGGCTCCATGGCACAGTACATTCCGTTGCTGGAATTCTATGGCGGTGGTCTTCCGTTGATTTCATCGTGGTATGGCAGCTCTGAATGTTTCATGGGTGTCAATGTCAATCCTCTGTGCAAGCCTAGCGATGTGTCGTACACCATCATCCCATCTATGGCGTACTTCGAGTTCTTAGAGGTCAAGAAAGACCAACAAGAAGCTGGTCTTGATCCCATAGAGAACCATGTGGTCGTCGATCTTGTCGATGTTAAAATTGGCCATGATTATGAACCTGTCGTCACAACGTTTTCTGGTAAGTATTTGTTGCAGAGTCTTTGCTTAGAGAAAATGATAGAAAGACAAAATAATCATTTTAATTGTTTTCTTAATGTGTAACAAAAAATGTCTCTCTCAAGATCTCCATATGGTTTGACAGGTCTGTATAGGTACCGTGTGGGTGATCTTTTAAGAGTTACTGGTTTCTACAACAATTCACCACATTTCCGTTTCGTGGGAAGACAGAAAGTTGTTCTGAGCCTCCACATGGCCAATACATACGAAGAAGACCTCCTTAAGGCAGTGACAAACGCAAAGCTCCTGCTCGAGCCACATGACCTGATGCTAATGGAGTTCACTAGCCGTGTGGATTCGTCCTCGTTTGTAGGACACTATGTGCTCTATTGGGAACTTGGGAGCAAAGTCAAGGACGCCAAGCTCGAACCTAACCGCGATGTTATGGAAGAATGTTGCTTCACCGTTGAGAAGTATCTGGACCCTCTCTATAGACAAGAACGAAGAAAAGATAAGAACATTGGACCTCTTGAGATTAAGGTTGTTAAGCCTGGCGCCTTCGACGAACTCATGAATTTCTTTCTGTCTCGAGGCTCTTCTGTGAGTCAGTACAAGACGCCGAGGTCGGTGAAGACTGAAGAAGCCGTCAAGATATTGGAGGCCAACGTTGTTTCCGAGTTTCTTAGTCAGGAAACTCCGCCGTGGGGATAAAACCCCGTCATTTTCTCTTTTTTTTACTTGAGGGCAGCAGATAGTTTAGAAAACTTTTCTTGATTTTTTTAATTACTAAATTAGTCTTCCATATCATAATCTAAAAATTCCTTTTAATGTTTGGACAAATACTGGAAGTTCCAATATCCCTAACCTTAAATCTATATCAAAGGTAGTTGTAATTCGGATTCGGAAAAATCCAGATTTGTACTTTAATTGTGCACAAACCTTATTATTATATATAATTAAAAATTAGGAATTTTGTAGACTACATTTTTATGTGTACTTATTTTAAAAAATAACATGTGTTGAATTTTCAGTGTTAAAAAAAACATGTGTTGAATTTTTTGGAAATTGTCTTTTTCTTTTAATGCCTAAAGTCAAATATGTATCACCAATCCGTTTCACGGTCATTTCCCGTAGATCAGTCCAAATTTTAAATTACTAGTCAAAAATTTGTTACTTTAGACATTCAACTATTTTAAAGACTACAAAATGTCTGATTACAAAAACAAATCCATTCACTCATTTTATCTTACAACAAAATACCAAACTAGTCAAAATTTTGTTTTTATAAACATTCAACTATTTTAAAGACTAGTTTTTCTCATTGTCTTTTTTTACGTAGTTGTCTGATAAAAAAACAAATCCATTTACTCATTTTGTCTACAAATGGATACCAAACTAATATGAGTTCAAATTATGAATCTTATACCAATTTTTTATTTTACAAATATTACTCTGTACATGTGATTCTGAGTTTAAATATATATGACCAAAACTACAAAAATAATCTATATTAAATTAAATTTAATTAAAACGTACTTTCTAAAATAAGAAATCTCGTATGTATGTGCGGATCAAATCGAGTTTGAAATTATATTTTCACCTATAATACATTATATTTATGTTGTGATTCAATTTGATTTTTTTTTTAAATTACATTTTTACAGAAAAATGTTTCTATAAGTGTCCAATGATATCCATAGCATCTTTCCTGAAATTGGGATACCATAATCTTTCCGAAAATGTGATATATACCATCCACAATCTAAAACACTTGTACCACAAGATTGATGACCGTAGTAGTAACCACATGGTTTTTGTCTGCATTCATTGTTTCTAAAGATTGGGGGAAAAGACAAAACTACTTAATCTTACTTTCAAATCTTCAACGTGTCACTGATTTCTCCATTTAAAATGTTTTTATCTCCTCGTAGTGCTCACCAAAAGGTTGGACTCTCTATGCTAATTGACCCTCTTCCTGAAAAAAATACCAAATCTGGCAACTCATCCACAATTTTACGCCACCGAACATTTCGCCAAACCACACATTTTGTCTGCTTTCTACTTCGCCAGGGAAAGTGGCCAGAGCTCATCTACTTCGCAAGAACTAAGCAATCTCTTGTAAGGTTTGTTCTTTCACTTTCTTGTAAGCAATTTCATTGGAAGGACTTAAAATCAGGATTTTCTTTTTGGTTATTGTTGCCGACAGTCAAAAGGCAGCACAAGCAATCATGTTGCCAAAGTTCGATCCAACAGACCAAAAAGCTTGTCTGTCTCTTCTTGAGGATGTGACTACCAACGTAAAGCAGATTCAAGATTCTGTCTTGGAAGCAATACTTTCACGTAATGCTCATACCGAGTATCTTAGTGGTTTCCTCAACGGTCAAGCTGATAAGAAAAGCTTCAAGAAGAATGTACCCGTTGTAACCTACGAAGATATTAAGCCTTATATCGATCGTATCGCCAATGGAGAGCCGTCTGATCTCATCTGTGATCGACCCATCAGTGTACTCTTGACTAGGTATCTTCCAAACAATTTCATAGATTTGTATTTATAAGTTTAATGCAAGATTTGAAAGAATTTAGACCAGACTAGAATATGAGAAGAGACTTTAAATCTAGGCTCACATAACCCAAATAAGATCTACCCACTTTGGATTTTCTTAATTCCTCTGTTTTGCCTGAAGAATTGTGGTTAAAAAATTATTGATACATGAGTTTGTCAATCTTTTAAAAAAAGTACATTAAGGAAGGGATTGTATCTGCAGCTCAGGTACTTCAGGAGGAGTTCCGAAGCTGATTCCTTTGACAACAGAGGAGTTGGAACAGAGGATTTCGTTTGCTTCTCTCTATAGACCTCTACTCTACAAGTAAAGAGTTTTCCAAACTCCAACTTGTGTCTGTTTTATTGATGATACCAAAAGAAAAAGAGTAGGTAAAACCCCAAACTCATTGTATCTACGGTTTGCAGGTACATCGAGGGTATTAGAGAAAGAAAATCTTTCATGTTATATTTCGTGACTCGAGAAAGCGAGACTGCTTCTGGGATACTGGTCAGGACTATGATAACTTGTGTTTTGAAAAGCGTGACGCCAGCTAACTCTTTTATCTGGTAAATCTATAAAAACCTTTGCTCCCACGTTACATTACACAATTCATTCTTTCTGCTACTATTTCTTTATTGTGTTTGTTATATGACTTACAGGGATCAATCACAGATAAGCCCGCATGCGATTACGACTTGTTCAGACACTACTCAGAGCATGTACTGCCAACTGCTTTGTGGGCTTCTACAACGAGATAATGTAGGTCGCCTTGGTGCACCATTTGCTTCATCCTTTCTCAAAATAATCAAGTTCTTGGAGGATCACTGGCCTGAGTTTTGCTCAAACATAAGGACTGGTTGTCTCAGTGACTGGATTACAGACCCCCAATGTGTTTCAGGGATCGGTAAGTTCCTCACTGCTCCTAATCCGGAACTAGCGAGCCTTATCGAGCAAGAATGCAGTCAAACATCATGGGAAGCAATAGTGAAGAGACTATGGCCAAAAGCAAAATGCATCGAAGCCATTGTTACAGGAACCATGGCACAGTACAATCCATTACTGGAATTCTATAGCGGTGGTCTTCCTGTGATTTCAACGTTTTATGGCAGCTCTGAATGTTTCTTCGGTCTCAATCTCAATCCTCTGTCTAAGCCTAATGAGGTGTCGTACACCATCATTCCATGTATGGCTTATTTCGAGTTCTTAGAGGTTGAGAAAGACTATGAAAGTGGTCATGATCCCGCAGAGAATCCTGTTGTAGTCGATCTTGTCGATGTTAAAATCGGTCATGATTATGAACCTGTTGTCACAACGTTTGCTGGTAAGTGTTTTTTCTTGTTTACTCTCTCAATTTCAAAACTAAATGACATGTTAATAATTTTCTTAATGTGTATCAAAATTCTTTATACAGGTTTGTATAGGTACCGTTTAGGGGACGTTTTAAGAGTGACTGGTTTCTACAACAATGCGCCACAGTTTCATTTCGTGGGAAGACAGAAAGTTGTTCTGAGCATCGACATGGACAAGACCTACGACGAAGACCTCCTCAAGGCAGTGACTAACGCGAGTCTCCTGCTTGAGCCACATGACCTAATGCTCATGGATTTCACTAGCCGTGTGGATTCCTCCTCGTATCCAGGTCACTACGTGCTCTACTGGGAACTCGGGAGAAAAGTCAAGGACGCCAAGCTTGAGCTTGACCAGAATGTTTTGGAGGAATGCTGCTTCACCATTGAGGAGTCTCTGGACGCGGTTTACAGAAAAGGACGAAAGAATGATAAGAACATTGGACCACTTGAGATTAAGGTTGTTAAGCCTGGCGCTTTCGACAAGCTCATGAACTTCTTTCTGTCTAGAGGCTCTTCTGTGAGTCAGTATAAGACACCGAGGTCGGTGACGAATGAAGAAGCCTTGAAGATATTGGAGGCCAACGTTGTGTCCGAGTTTCTTAGCCAGAAAACTCCGTCGTGGGAGCTACATGAGCTGCATTCCAGCCGATAAAACCGCCCTCACAATTTTTTTTTCTAGTTGAGAGTAGGATACTTAAGAAGGGTGAAACAATGTAGAACCTAAAATAAAACTTAGCAATGATGAGAAAATTTTACTCTCACTTGTCCTACCATTCAAAGCTATATACCATTGATGGGATATCAAATAAGAGTATACCATTGTAACCATCCAAAAATCTTTAACTCCTCTACTACGCAAGATTTTTGACCGACCTTATCACATGGATTTTGTCTTTGTTGTTTCAAAAGCTTGTCAAAAATAGTTACACAAAATATGGGAAAATCACAAAATCATGTTTTTTTTATAATATTTTAAATAGAATTTTTCTAATTAAGTTTAAATATTTAAAAGACTAGGTTAAAAATACAAAACTACATTTTTGTTATGTTTTTGGTATCTTATTAATAAATAAATAAACCCGAAAAGGACTAAAAATACAAAAGCTAAAAAGGCTCAAGGCCCAATATAAAAGAAACGAAAAGCCCAATAACGATTTTTTTTTGTTAAACAAGTTACTTTTTTGAGAAACGAAAAAAAAATCTAAATATTTGGACATATGCAGTAAAAGTCTAAAATGTATCAGACTTTCAACAACGTGTCAATACTCAATACCCAATAAAAGCTTTTATCTCCTCGTAGTACTCAAGTTGGATTTGTTTTCTCATCCTTTGTTAAATCCTCTTTATGAGAAAAGAACAAAATCAACTCATACATACACAATTGCCGGTACCCTAACATTTCGCCACACCACACCTTTTGTCTCCTTTATCCAATCTCTCCTCCATAGTTCTGAAGCTTCGAGAGAGAGGGGCCAGAAGGTCACCCAGAACAGAGGTTTTGCAGACAATAGAAAGCAGTAAGCAAGCATGTTACCAAAGTTCGATCCAACAAACCAAAAAGCTTGTCTGTCTCTTCTTGAGGATTTGACCACCAACGTAAAGCAGATTCAAGATTCCGTATTGGAAGCAATACTTTCACGTAATGCTCAAACTGAGTATCTTAGAGGTTTCCTCAACGGTCAAGTCGATAAGCAGAACTTCAAGAAAAACGTACCCGTTGTGACCTACGAAGATATTAGGTCTTATATCGACCGTATCGCTAATGGAGAGCCGTCTGATCTCATCTGTGATCGACCCATCAGTGTACTCTTGACCAGGTACCTTCAAAACAGTTTCAAAGGTTGCATGTTAAAGTTAAATCCTTAAATGTAAGATCTTGACTTGAAGTTCAGAAGAAACTTGAAATCTAGGCTCTTACATAACCTAAATTATATTCGACCCATTTGGTTCAAAACTTGTTGATACATGAGTTTGTTTAGGCTTGATAATGTAGATTAAATTAAAGTATAGTTTATTATAAAATCTGAAAAGCCTTAAGGAAACCATTGTATTTGCAGCTCGGGTACTTCAGGAGGAGTTCCAAAGTTGATTCCTTTGACAACAGAGGATTTGGAACAGAGGATTTCGTTTTCTTCTCTCTATGCACCTCTACTCTACAAGTAAAGAGTTAAAAACTCCGAGTTTTGTCTCTTTGTTGATACCATAAACAGTAAGTAGTAAAACCCCGAGTCCGATGTTGTTACTGTTTGCAGGCACATCGATGGGCTTAGCGAAGGAAAATCTCTCATATTTTATTTTGTGACCCGAGAGAGCAAGACTGCCAATGGGTTGATGGTCAGGACTATGGTTACTAGTTTTTTGAAAAGCATTAAACAGACCAACTCATTTCTTTGGTTAGTCAATAAAACCCTTACTTGCACGTTACATTACATAATTCAGTCTTTCCACAAGTGATTAACCGAAGTGCCTAACAAACAAGCCTCTTGATACTACTCGTGTTTCTTTACTGTGTTTGTTCTATTACTTGCAGGGATAGCTTACAGGTAAGCCCGCATGCGATTACTACTTGTGCAGACACTACTCAGAGCATGTACTGCCAATTGCTTTGTGGGCTTCTTGAAAGAGATAATGTTGCTCGCCTCGGTGCACCCTTTGCTTCATCATTCCTCAAAGTAATCAAGTTCTTGGAAGATCATTGGCCTGAGTTATGCTCAAACATAAGGACTGGCCGTCTCAGCGACTGGATCACAGACGCGACCTGTACTTCAGGGATCGGTAAGTTCCTCACTGCTCCAAATCCGGAACTAGCAAGCCTGATCGAGCAAGAATGCAGTAAAACATCATGGGAGGCAATATTGAAGAGACTTTGGCCAAAAGCAAAATGCATCGAATCCATCATTACAGGCACCATGGCACAGTACATTCCATTGCTGGAATTCTATAGTGGTGGTCTTCCTTTGACTTCATCGTTTTACGGCAGCTCTGAATGTTTCATGGGTGTCAACTTTAATCCTCTGTGTAAGCCTAGTGATGTGTCGTACACCATCATTCCATGTATGGGGTACTTCGAGTTCTTAGAGGTCGAGAAAGACCATCAAGAAGCTGGTCATGATCCCACAGAGAAACCTGTGGTTGTCGATCTTGTCGATGTTAAAATCGGCCATGATTATGAACCTGTTGTCACAACGTTTTCAGGTAACTCTTTTCTCTTGTTAACCATAACCGTTTCAAAATAAATGTCGTTTTGAAATTTTATTGCAGTCTTCGGTTTTTTAAATGTGTATCAAAATTCTATATGTTTCTGCCTACCAAAAAAATAAATAAAAAATCTATATGTTTCTTCAAGATCTATATATGATTTTACAGGTCTATATAGGTACCGTGTGGGGGACGTTTTAAGAGCGACTGGTTTCTACAACAATGCGCCACATTTTTGTTTCGTGGGAAGACAGAAAGTTGTTCTGAGCATCGACATGGACAAGACCTACGAAGACGACCTCCTCAAGGCAGTGACAAACGCAAAGCTCCTGCTTGAGCCACATGACCTGATGCTCATGGATTTCACTAGCCGTGTAGATTCGTCCTCGTTTCCAGGACACTATGTAATCTATTGGGAACTCGGGAGCAAAGTCAAGGACGCCAAGTTTGAACCTAACCGCGATGTTATGGAAGAATGCTGCTTCACTGTTGAGGAGTCTCTCGATGCTGTATACAGAAAAGGACGAAAGAATGATAAGAACATTGGACCACTTGAGATTAAGGTTGTTAAGCCTGGCGCTTTTGACGAGCTCATGAACTTCTTTCTGTCTAGAGGCTCTTCTGTGAGTCAGTACAAGACACCGAGGTCGGTGACGAATGAAGAAGCCTTGAAGATATTGGAGGCCAACGTTATTTCCGAGTTTCTTAGCCGGAAAATTCCATCGTGGGAGTTACATGAGTTACACTCCGGCAGATAAACCCGCAGTCATAATATCTGTGAGATTTGAGGGCAGGGGAGGAGAACAATGTTTACGACTTTTCTTAATTTAAACCTCTCTGTTTTTTTCCAGCCAACAAATGCTCTGTTCTTCAAGTTTTTATCTTTACAAATGCATCAGAGTTACCAAATGCATGTTTATAAGTCATTTCCCACATTGTAAATAACTTTACCAAATGCACCATAGTCGAGCCATTAATTTTAAATTTCGAAAAAAACCGAAACCGTCAATAATCATGTTGCTCACAGTTACTACAACTGGGCTAGGTCAAATTACTGTTTTTTTTTTAACTTGAATAATTATAAAATCACAATAAGACGGGGGTCAAAACTCATAATTAAACTGGGATATCTACAAATTCGAAAGAAACTTTGTTTGGTGTCAACTGAATCCGTAATGCTTAACTTGCTTCCGCGGCCCTGTCGGAAACTCATCCTCAATTTCCGGCTCACGAACTTTTTGCCACATGACACCTTTTATCTGCACAGAGAGAGAGAGAGATGGGTCAGATCCAATCCACTGCAGCCAGCGCAAAGGTTTCTTCTCTCACTCTTTTGTAAGCAATTTCGTGATCCACAAGTGACTAGACTTGACCTAAACCGTAAGTGTTTTGCTTTTTGTTTTTGTTGTTGCAGACAATAGAAAAGCAGCAATCATGTTGCCAAAGTTCGATCCAACAAACCCATTAGCTACCATGTCTGTTCTTGAGGATGTGACGACCAACGTAAAGAAAATTCAAGATTCCCTCTTGGAAGCAATACTTTCACGTAATAGTCAGACCGAGTACCTTAGAGGTTTCCTCACCGGTCAACTCGATAAGCAGAGCTTCAAGAAGAACGTACCCATTGTGACCTACGAAGATATTAAGCCTCATATCGATCGCATCGCTAATGGAGAGCCGTCTGATCTCATTTGTGATCGACCCATCAGTCTTCTCTTGGCCACGTAACTTCAAAAAAATACTCTTAATTCCTCTTTTTTACAAAAGGAAGTTTGTGAAATTGAAGTGTAAAGACCTTAGGAAGTGATTGTTTGTGCAGCACGGGAACTTCAGGAGGTATTCCAAAGTTGATTCCTCTGACAGCAGAGGAATTGGAACAGAGGATATTGTTTGGGTTTCTCTATGTACCTCTAGTCTTCAAGTAAAGATTTCCAAACTCCAAGTTGTGTCTCATTTGTTGATACCATGAAGAGTAAGTAGTAAAACCCAAGTCACTTTGTTATTACTGTTTGCAGACACATCGAAGGGCTAACCCAAGGCAAATCTCTCATGTTTTATTTTGTGACCCGAGAAAGCGAGACTGTCTCTGGACTGATGGTCAGGTTTATGATCACTTGTGTTTTGAAAAGCGTGAACCCAACCAACTCATTTCTTTGGTACATCAATAAAACTGTTGCTTTCACATTACACTACCTAGTTCCACTGCAAGTGTTTCTTCATTGTGTTTGTAATCTGATTTACAGGGATCGAGTACAAATAAGCCCGCATGCAATTGCGATTTGTGAAGACACTAATCAGGGCATGTACTGCCAATTGCTTTGTGGACTTCTCCAACGAGAACATGTAGCTCGCCTAGGTGCGCCTTATGCTTCTTCCTTCCTCAAAGTAATAAAGTTTTTGGAAGATCATTGGCCTGAGTTATGCTCTAACATAAGGACTGGCCGTCTCAGCGACTGGATCACAGACGCCCAATGTGTTTCAGGGATCGGTAACTTCCTCACCGCTCCAGATCCGGACCTAGCAAACCTGATCGAACAAGAATGCAGTAAAACCTCATGGGAGGCAATATTGAGTAGAATTTGGCCAAAAGCAAAATGTATAGAAGCCGTCATTACCGGCACCATGGCACAGTACATACCATTGCTGGAATTCTATGGCGGTGGTCTTCCTTTGGTTTCATCATGGTATGGCAGCTCCGAATGTTTCATCGGTATCAATCTCAATCCTCTGTCTAAGCCTAGTGATGTGTCGTACACCATCATTCCAAGTATGGGGTACTTTGAGTTCATTGAGGTCGTGAAAGACCGTCAAGAAGCTGGCCATGTTCCCGCAGACCCTGTGGTGGTCGACCTCGTCGATGTTAAAATTGGCCATGATTATGAACTTCTTGTCACAACGTTTTCTGGTAAGTTTCTTGTACTCTACGTTTCAAAATAAATGTAGTTTTAGGGTTTTGTTTTAAAAAGTCTTTATATTGCTTGCTTGAGAAAACTATAAATGATAGAATTAAATATTTTCACTCTTTTGTTTTCTTAATGTATATGATATACTAAAAATCTATATGTTGGTTTTCTCACAAGATGCATGCGTGAATTACAGGTCTGTATAGGTACCGTTTAGGGGATGTTTTACGAGTGACTGGTTTCCACAACAATGCGCCACAATTTTACTTCGTGGGGAGACAGAATGTAGTTCTGAGCATCGACTTGAGCAAGACCTACGAAGAAGACCTTCTCAAGGCAGTGAAAAACGCGAGTCTCCTGCTTGAGCCACATGACCTGATGCTCATGGATTTCACTAGCCGTGTAGATCTATCCTCGTTGCCAGGACACTACGTGCTCTATTGGGAACTTGGTAACAAATTCAAGAACGCCAAGCTCGATCCCAAATCTAATGTCTTGGAGGAATGTTGCTTAACCGTTGAGGAGTCTCTCGACTCTATCTACAGAGAAGGACGAAAAAATGATAAGATCATTGGACCACTTGAGATTAAGGTAGTTAAACCTGGCGCTTTTGATGAGCTCATGAATTTCTTCTTGTCTCGAGGCTCTTCTGTGAGTCAGTACAAGACTCCAAGGTCAGTGACGCATGAAGAAGCCTTGAATATATTGGAGTCGAACGTTGTTTCCGAGTTTCTTAGCCGGAAAACTCCGTCGTGGGAGCTACATGAGCTACATTCCAGCCGTTAAAACCACCGTTACATAAGAATAACAAAGCCCGTAACAAATAAACACAAACTAATGACACTTTAACATACACAATGTATTTCCTGATTTATCATACAAGTTATCGAAATATCATAAGTGATAAGTCCATGGATTATCGAGTTTTTTTGTTGGTCCGACAATATTCTAGCTAGGCACGAAAAGTCGCGTTTAAAATAGTGACACTCAAATGACGAAACGACAGTACCACTCGTCACTCCTTCCATACGACAGCGTTTGGCTAGCTTGAGCTACTATTCAGTGGACACAGACCTACGAGAGCTAATAAGATTAGAGGGCCCCACAAGAAAGATCCAAGGGCTATCGCTCATCCGGACACGTCACTGTTTCCGCGAAATCAACACGCAGATCCTTTCTTCATCAGTAAACGGCGAGATTCGCCATCAATCTGAATTCCAAACAAAAATTCCGGCGACCATGATGCCACCGGAGCTACAGCCGCGGCTGTTCCGGCCCCATATAACCGCCTCCACCAGTGAACCTACTCAATCTTCCTCCTCTTACTCACCTCACATGAGCCCTGCATCAACCAGAAACTTCATCGATCGAGCTACTCCTACTTCGAGATCCAACAACTCTCGATTCTCTCCATCTTCCTTCGCCTACAATGGACGGATCGCAATTGCTCTTGTCCCTTGCGCCGCCTTCCTCCTCGACCTCGGCGGCACTCCGGTTGTCGCTACACTCACAATCGGCCTCCTCATATCTTACATCGTCGATTCTCTCAATGTCAAATTCGGAGGCTTCCTCGGTATATGGATGTCACTGCTCGCTGCTCAGATCTCTTTCTTCTTCTCATCTTCTCTCTTTTCCTCCTTCAATTCCGTTCCTCTCGGCTTGCTCGCGGCTTTTCTCTGCGCTCAGACTACTTTCCTCATCGGCTGCTGGACTTCGCTCCAATTCAAATGGCTTCAGCTGGAGAATCCTTCCATTGTTGTCGCTTTGGAGCGTCTCTTGTTCGCATGTGTCCCTTTCACTGCCTCTTCTTTTTTCGCATGGGCAACTATCTCTGCCGTTGGGATGAACAACTCTTCTTACTATTTCCTCTTGTTCGCCTGCGTCTTCTACTGGATTTTCGCTATTCCTAGAGTTTCTTCTTTCAAGACCAAGCAGGAAGTTAAGTACCATGGAGGAGAGATCCCTGATGATAGCTTTATCCTTGGACAGCTGGAGAGCTGTTTCCTTTCACTGAATTTGATGTTTATGCCGCTTCTCTTTCACGTGGCGTCACATTACTCTGTGATATTCTCATCTGCTGCTTCAGTTTGTGATTTGCTGCTCCTGTTCTTTATCCCTTTCCTGTTCCAGCTCTATGCTTCGACAAGAGGTGGTCTATGGTGGGTTACCAAGGATTCACATCAGCTGCAGAGCATTCGGATTGTGAATGGGGCTATTGCCATGGTCATTATTGTGATCTGTTTGGAGATTAGAGTTGTTTTCCGCTCTTTTGGAAAGTATATTCAAGTGCCGCCTCCATTGAACTACCTTCTGGTGACTACAACATTGCTTGGAGGTGCTGCTGGTGCTGGTGCTTCTGTTCTTGGAATGATCTCGAGTGCTCTGAGCTCAGCCTTTTTCACAGCTTTGTCTGTGATTGTGAGTTCTGCTGGAGCTATCGTTGTAGGATTTCCAGTTCTGGTAAGTATTTTTCTTCCCGTTGCACAGCTTCTATTACTATTGTCATTAATAACTAGTTACCTGCGCTTTCCTGTAGTCAAATTCTGTTGCAATAAGACGAGTAGGTATCCCTCAATAGTAACAATGGAATTCATATTCTGTGTTTGTGTTGCAGTTTACTCCGCTTCCTGCAGTTGCTGGGCTTTATTTTGCTCGGTTTTTTACAAAGAAAAGTGTGCCCTCTTACTTTGCATTTGTAGCTCTTGGAAGCTTAATGGTTATATGGTTTGTAATGCATAATTACTGGGATTTAAACATATGGTTAGCCGGCATGTTCCTCAAATCATTCTGTAAGCTTATAGTGGCCAACATTATTATAGCCATGGTGATCCCGGGTCTTGTTCTTCTCCCTTCAAAATTTCACTTCCTGACTGAAGCTGGTATGGTGACCCACGCATTATTACTGTGTTACATCGAGGACCGCTTTTTCAATTACTCAAGCATATACTATTATGGAATGGAAGACGATGTGATGTACCCTAGCTACATGGTTATCTTGACGTCGCTAATAGGATTGGCTGTGGTGAGAAGACTGTTTGCTGACCACCGAATTGGACAAAAGGCAGTCTGGATCTTGACCTGTCTGTATTCAGCAAAGTTGGCTATGCTCTTCCTATCATCGAAATCAATTGTATGGGTGTCTGCAGCTCTATTACTGGCTGTTTCCCCTCCCTTACTTCTATACAAGTATGTTCTGGGCATTTTAACTTCTACAAGTATTGTCTCATCTTGAATTTGAAAATTGATTTTAATTAATTTCAGTGGTAGAATGTGCAGGGAGAAGTCGAAATCTGCCTCTAAAATGAAGCCATGGCAAGGTTATGCTCATGCCGTAGTGGTTGCTGTCTCTGTCTGGTTTTGCCGGGAAACAATATTTGATGCTCTACAGTGGTGGCATGGAAGACCTCCGTCTGATGGTTTGCTTCTTGGTTCCTGCATCGTTTTAATTGGTCTGGCCTGTATACCAATTGTTGCCTTCCACTTTTCGCATGTCCTGGTATGTCTGCTTAGCTATTTTCTTATGTCTCGTTCGATGTATTTCTGTCTAATTATCTGTAAAAAGAACCCATCATCCATTTGTGCATCAAGCCAGTTATCATTGCTAAAAAATGCTGCTGACCAAGATAATTTTATAATTTTTTCAGTCAGCTAAGAGAAGCTTGGTATTAGTAGTGGCAACTGGATGCATGTTTATTCTGATGCAGCCACCGATGCCTATGACGTGGAGTTACCATTCAGATATGATCAAGGCCGCTCGCCAGTCAGCTGATGACATTTCCATCTATGGATTCATGGCATCCAAACCGACTTGGCCGTCTTGGTTGCTTATTGTGTCACTCCTCTTGATTCTTGCTGCTGCCACATCTCTTATCCCAATCAAATACGTAGTAGAACTGAGAGCATTTTACTCCATTGCCATGGGTTTAGCTCTCGGTGTTTATATATCAGCAGAGTTCTTTCTACAAGCTGCTGTTCTACATGCCCTGATCGTTGTAACACTGGTGTGTGCCTCAGTTTTTGTCATCTTCACCCATTTTCCATCTGCCTCAAGCACAAAGCTGCTTCCCTGGGTGTTTGCTCTTCTCGTGGCTCTATTTCCTGTGACATATTTGTTAGAAGGGCAAGTCAGAATTAAAAACGATCTCAACGAAAATGTTACCTGGGGTTGGGACACAAGGGAGGAGGATAAGAAAGTCACAACCATGTTGGCCATTGAAGGTGCAAGAACATCTCTTCTAGGTCTCTATGCAGCGATATTTATGCTTATAGCTCTCCTGATTAAATTTGAGCTCACTTCGCTTTTGCGTGAGAAATTCTCTGAGAGGAGTGGTCAGTCAAAAACCCAAGGAGGCGCAAGAGGGATTTTCCCGACACGAATGAGGTTGATGCAGCAACGCCGAGCCACCTCGATCCAAAGCTTTGCAGTAGAGAAAATGTCAGAAGAGGGAGCAGCATGGATGCCTTCTGTTGGTAATGTCGCCACCATCATGTGCTTTGCCATATGCTTAATCCTCAACATCCACCTCTCAGGCGGCTCAAGCCAAGCGATATTCTTCCTGGCTCCAATCTTACTTCTCCTGAACCAAGACTCTGATCTCTTATCCGGGTTTGGTGATAAACAGAGATACTTCCCGGTTACAGTAGCCATATCAACATATTTGGCATTATCCTCGCTCTACACTGTATGGGAAGAAGTTTGGTTTGGTGGAAACACAGGTTGGGGAGTCGAAATTGGAGGCCGTGAATGGTTTTTTGCGGTGAAGAACCTGGCTCTCCTAATACTCACAGCACCAGGTCACATCATATTCAACAGGTACGTTTGGAGTTACACCACCAAACACACAGACGCGTCGCCGATGCTGACCGTGCCACTTAGCTTTGCAGCCGTAATAATAACAGACGTGTTTCAAGTTAGGGTTCTGGGAGTTTTAGGCATTGTTTACTCTGCGGCTCAGTATGTGATATCTAGGCAACAATATATGAAAGGGCTGAGGTATATTTAGACAGTCGTAGGATTGATTAGTAATGTTTTCGACCCTTTTTGTAACAGAATTTGTGAAACAGTGTTTTCATTTCCCAGCTTTGTTTCTCAGTGGATGCATTGGAAATTGCCAATATACGACGTTTGAACAACTTAATTTTATTGGTCTTCTTACAAACGAACAATCACGTTTAGCGGATTTTCCACCCTTAAACATTAGCTATAGGAAAGCAAAGTAGGATGATACAATTACTGCTGTTTTATCAAAAAGAATAACGAGAAGAGAACACAGAAGTGGTGTCTTTAAAGAACAGCACTACTCTTGTCTTCCTCAGACTCGATAGCTCGGTACTTGTACCTATGCGCTGACCAAAGGAACACACAGAAATTCAAAAAGCTCAGAAGTGTGAGCAACCAGTACAAGCAGTCGAATCTCCCCGTGTTTATGTTCTGCGATAACCACGATTTCCCATCTGAGTCCCGAGTCGCAGCCTTGACAATATTGTTCAAAATGGTGGCAGCAAAACACCCTAACCCGCCGGCTAGAGCAGCGTAAGCCGAACCAATACTCTTCATAGCATCCGGAGCTTCCTCGTAAAGGAACTCCAATAGCCCTACTATGCAGAAAACCTCTGCGATTCCGATGAGACAGTACTGGATTAACAACCAGTACGCGGTTAGATCAGGCATTTGGGTCAAGAAGTTGAACTCAAAACCATTTTGTATCGCGTAATGTCTCCTGTAGTTCTCGAATAGCCCAGCCCAAGCTACTGATATGATTGAAACTGCTAGCCCTATGCCCACTCTTTGAAGCTGGGAAGCACCATGAGGATTGCCAGTGATTCTTCTGGTGATAGGGACGAAGACAGAGTAATAAAGGGAGAGAATGAGGAAAATGCTTAGGCCTGGGAAAACTGGCATGCAGGTCACTGGAAGCTTGAGGTGTTGAATGTGTGTGTTGAGTGTGTAAGCTTGTTGCACTGAGAGTGTAAGATACTCAGTCAAGACCAGACTCAGCATTATAGTGCATGTTGGGATTGGAATCAATCTGATCAGAATCTTCACTTCCTCTACTTGTGTTACTGTGCATAGCTTCCATGGAGATGGTTCCAATCCATCTTCTTTCAACTCAAGTGCCGCCTTGTCTAGCCATCTGCATATGAATTCATTCGACTGATAAATACTAGTATTAAGTTTTATTTTCCTTATAGGAAGATGTACACAAAAGAAGAAGCCTTACATGAAATCATTGGAATGAGGGATTTTACGACTGCCATTAATAGCAGATTTCAAGCCAGGAACTTCGTAAAGACCGATGAACTCACTGCTTGTGAAAGCTGCATTTCGTTTGCGGAAAGCGGCAACTAAGACCTGAGCTACCCTAGTCAAGGGACTACCACCAGGCAACCTATGCCGATAAAGCGGTGTACCAGCAAAGAACAAAGCATTAGAAATCCCCATGGCTACGGCCAATGTGCCAAAAGCCATACCCCAACCAAGTTCCATTTGAACATATACCACCAAAGTGAAGGCAATGATTGCGCCTAAAGTGACCGATAGATAGAAGAAGTTGAAGAAACGGTCTAAATGTGTCTTGTAGTCTTTGCTCTTCTCATCAAACTGGTCAGCACCAAATGAGGAAACACATGGCCTTATACCAGCAGCTCCGAATCCGGTTATGTAGAGAACCGTGTAGAGATAAAGCATTTGCCAAGATTTGGCTTCTTCACAATTTCCTAAGAGCAATGATAACTGGCCACAGTTGCTCTGGTCTGGTACGAACATCTTCAAACTTGCCCCCAATGTTATTCCTATCAAACCCTTTTCACATGCAAAACAAAAGAAAAGAAAAGATTTCAAAGTATCCATCACATAACATATGTTCGGTCTTGCGTATTAGACGATGTTCTTCAAATTGCACCATTTGCACAAGACCTTAACCATAAGTCATAAATAAATAAATAAACAAAATACAGAGAACAAAACAGTACTACTTACGACAAGATACATGGTAGTGAAGATGGCAATAGTCCAGTATCGACCCAAGTAAGCGTCGGCTAAGAAGCCTCCAAGAACAGAGGAGGCTTGAGAGATGCCAAGGAAGTTGTTGACTGCGTTTGATGAACTTTCAAAAGGCCTATGCATTACGTAGAACATGAACGCCACCATGTTCACCGAGAGTCCGAAATACGCCATTCTCTCTGCCATTTCATTTCCTAAAACATTGCAACCATTCCACCAAAACTAAGCTGCACTGCACGTAGAACTACTGATAATCTAGATGTAAGTGAAAAGAAAGTTACCAAAAATGAAGAAAGCTGCGATCCAACCACCGGTTTTGGAAAGATTGGCGATGGGTTTGCCATGGATGTTAACGGGAGTGGTTCCTCCGGTATAGCCACGGCCAAGAGCAAGACGTCTGTTATCTGATTCTATGAAGAACACACTCAACTGCTTCCTATGATGCACAGAGGAGCTTCCCGGAGTCTCGGGGACACTCACCGGGGATTTAATCTCAGAAGCAACCATAATCAATGATATTTTCTCATAAAACCATGGAAACTGAAAGCATCAGAGTGACCAAAAACAGCAAGAGAGCTTAAGTTAATAAATGAAATAATTAATCCAGCCAAACAAAATCTGTAAGCAGAAAAGGATGTATGAGGATTGGTTAGAGAAATGTATAAATGCAGTAGCTTAAAATGGGAAGATGGAATTAAATAGACGGAGCTTAGCTGGTAAGTGGTAGATATAGGACTGGCATTTATTGCACGTGGACTCCCATGATGTCCACAGTTTCAACGTTCAAGAAAGGACTTATTTAGAGAAATGTGGATTCATTTGATATGTTTTGTCCTTGAAAGACATAAACTCATTGAAGGACTTCTACAATGCGTCACTGCAACTTGTTCTTTTATTTTTGCAGTCTCCATTAATGATGACTCTGACATTGAACCAACATTGGCTACTCAATAAAGTCAAAACAACAGAAGCTGCTTACACTGGTTTTTGTGTTCACATTTCATTTTATTCTAAACTTTCTATGAAATGTTATAATAACTTACCTCACTATAAGGGATAATATAACTAAAAAGAGGAAGCAGAATTAACATGATGAACAGTTAGTTGGTGATGCATGGCTATTTTTTTTTTTAACACTCCTAAAAAGAGCTAACATTATATGATATAAACTGAGCTCAATTTACACAAATGTGCCAATGTAGTATACACATCATAAATAAATATATATGTACGTGAGTTAAGACTGTCGATGTTACATCAATTGGGTACAATTTTGAGGAGTTCAACATCAAAGAGAAGTGTCTTGTCTATGAGCCCTTGGTTCCTCAGCACAAAATCTAATGCACGTTGTCCCTGCGCAAACATAAAGAGACAACATTTAAAACTTATGTCTTTCTTATACATGTTTACATAAAACAAACATAAGGCTCACAGAGAAAGTCATCGGCCTCGGCCCACTCTTGTTGTAGTCATTATCCGGGTATCCTAGTTCTGGCGGTACAATTATCCTGCAATACCAAGCTAATTATTTACACTGATTCATTCTACCGTCTACCATTTGTGTGAAGAGTGAGTTCTATATGAAAAACATATGGAGGATGTGTAGAGTTAGAAATATTAGAAAGATGTTGAACCTTCTGATACCACCGAGAGCCATCCCAGAGACAGCCTCCTCAAAAGCAGGTATCACCTGGAACACCAAAATCATGCAGCATCCAGAAAGAAACAATTCATACAATCAGTAACAAAATCCATTCTTTAAACCGGTAAAACCCATATAGCAACTAGAAGGACTTGGAATTTCGCCCACCTCATTGGATCCTAAGGTAAATTTGAAAAATTCCTTATCATCGCCCTACAGATTCACAAAAAGAAAACAAAGATTAAGGACTGTATCATTGTAGCTAATGAAACAAAAAAAAAAAGAGCCAAAACGTGTTTATACCTCAAAAGAACCCCCTTTTGTTTTATTGCGAGCTTCAAATATGCGTCCATAGTACCCTATTGTGTAACCGTCCCAGTCAACCTAACATACCCAGCTTCAATTATTTATAACTACTAGCAAAACCTATGGTCTTTGAAACATTAATTTGCTAACATAGATACAAGCAAAGCAAACTCCAAACTCTCTAACCAGAGCAAACTTCTAGATAAACTTGAGACCAAGGATACAAAACCATAGATATGCAGAAATTTCCTTACCACAACTTTGTCTCCCTTTTTTGCTATAGGCCCAGTTCCTACTCGCAAATCCTGCAGCATCTCAAATCTTCAAGTTAATGATCACCGCATAGTCTAAACTATATTAGATATAAGATATGGGACTAATGAGGGGTGACCTTATACTGAAGACCAGACTGTGTTTCTGTATAATCTGGATACTTCATTTTTGTTTTGCCATAATCCTTCCCTTTAAGCGCTGGCACTGTGAATGCAAGTAATATACCAAGAAAAGAATGTGGCTTTAGAAAAAAAAGAGGCTATATCGATGATTTCAACAATCACGCACGGATAAATTAACTTCACCTAAAGAACACATCTTTCTCTCACAACCAAACTCTTAACAGTGGACAATCAAACAATGTTCCAAATTACAAATGCCAATAACTTTACTTAATAAGGCACAAAGCAACAACTTAATCGAAATGTAACCCTGAGAAAGATTCTCTGCCCTCCAAAAAGAAATTGAAAATTCTTACTGTCAGCAAATTGAGAAGCTGATGCAAAGTCTCCATCTTTAGAATCGTATGACAATGCTCCAATCAACAAACCAACAGAAGAAACCAACAACTTTCTGCGATCAAACTCTCCAGAATTATTAACACATCCACAATTCCCACCTGTTTTCAAAACTGAAGTTATAATTCAATTCACTGTTGAGGAGGAAACAGAAAAGTAAAACTGTAGAAGCAAGCCAACCAGAAGAACGAAGAGGAGCGAAGTCATCTGATTGGTCAGCTAATCGAGCAGCCACAGTCGTCCGGCATCTCTGAGAATCAAAATGAGAGATTCAGTGAATAAAAAGGAAGAAGAAGAAGAAACAGAGAGATGGTGCGGCGTCGTACGGTGGTGGAGGAAGTTCCGGCGAGCGCTGTGGATTGAGGGAAGCAGCCAAAGGACGAAATTGACGCCATTAGAGTGAAACTTAAAAAACTGATTTTTTTGTACGTCTAAAGAGAGATGAGAGATAAAGTCTCAGCTTTTTATGTAGAGAGGCTTCTAGGAACAATTGTTCATATAATCCGAACAAAGAAGAAGACAAGGACACTTTTTTACTCGCCAATTGTTTTCAGTGAAAATGTAAATTACAAATACGGTAAAAAGTAACAAACTCTTCTGAAGCATCATCTTACAAGAACAAAGAAAATAGAATAACCCATAATGTGGAACATCAAGCAAAATCCATCATAACCACTTTAGAAAGCATGCATAAGGATTGAAGAACAAAAGCCAAAGGTTCTTCTTTTTATTTTAGCGTAACCAAAAACATAATGATGACTCATTTCCTCAATGGCTGGCTAGTTTGAGAGTGTTGGCCTTGTCTTGCAGTGTACCGAGCAGACTCTCGAAACTCTTCTTGAAGGAATCTACTCCTTCGTCTTCCAACTGTTCTCCTACTTTGTTCCAGTCTATTCCCAGCTTCTCTAGTGCACTGTAAATCCCTTCTGCTTCTGACACATTCGCATCTATTGTCCTCTTCACTATTCCATGATCTGCGAATGCTTCCAGGGCTTGATCCGGCATGGTTGATACCTAAATCACACCCACAAAAACTATGAATATACTTCCAAAGCGTTAATACAGCCTATTGACTTCAACACAAACAAAAAGATGACTTACAGTGTCAGGTCCGATGAGAGGAGCGACATATAAGGTGTCAGAGTAAGCTGGGTTCTTTACACTTGTTGATGCCCAGAGAAGTCTCTGTTTCTTGGCACCTTTCTTTACCAGAGCTTCCCATCTTGGGCCAGAGAATTTCTGCTGGTATAGCTTGTATGCTAATGCAGCTTGAGCCACAGCCGCCTGCAAGAGTAAACATATCATGTGTCATAAGCTAATACTCTACTCACAGTGGCTGGTGTAAGATCTCAGCGATGAATAGAGCTTTACCTTCCCACGGAGATCTAAGGCTTCAGGGGTACCAATTTGCTCAAGCATCTTGTCCATGAGAGTATCCACCCGACTGACAAAGAAGGAAGCAACACTGGTAACTCTTGAGAGGTCATCAAGTCCAGACGCCTCGAGGCCATCCAAATATGCATCGATCACTGCTTCATATCTGGCGATTGAGAATATAAGCTGAAACAGAACAGAACATATGAGAAACGATTTAGAAAAGGTAACATCAGTGCATCCTTGGAACACCCTTGAACTAATCTAGTTTCAGGTTTAAAACGCCCAAGAAATCCAGTGATCTAGCACATCATCACACAATACATGAATTTGAAGTATTATGACTTATTTTATTTTGAAGTTCTTTAAAACTTGCAATAAGAAACTTGAATAATGAAACATACTAGGATAACTTACCGTGACATTGACACTTATTCCAGCTGCAATGACATCCCTGATGGAAGGAATGCATGGAGCAGTAGCAGGAATCTTAATGTAGACATTACGACGGTTGACAACCTTGCTAAGATATTTAGCAGCTTCAACAGTTCCTTGGGTATCATCAGCAAGCCTAGGTGAAACTTCAACAGAGACATAGCCATCCGCACCTTCTGTCTGGTCATAGATTGGCTCAAAAAGTTTGCAGGCATCCTGAATATCCTTCACCACAAGTTCCCAATACGCACTTTCAATGTCCTTTCCCGATTCCACAAGTGTCCTAATAGTGCATGTCAGGTATACCATTAACATATCAGACAACTTTTCATATAAAGAAGAACTCTAAAGTTTTAATAGCATGTTGTTAACAACCACAAGTCTAAGACAATCACAAAAAGATACCTGAATTGATCATTATAAGCATTTGAAGTGGAAATGGCTTTTTGGAAGATCTGCAAATGTATAAAAAGTGAAGAAGTAAAGACAAATGAACAAACACAGAGCAAAAGCAAAACCAAACACACAAAGAGAGATGATAAAATTACCGCAGGGTTGCTAGTAACACCTCTAACACCACGAGCAATCAACGGGAGAAGATCTGTGACTGGACGGCAAAGATTATCATACCAAGGACTCTGACCTTCCTTCTCATATAGATCATGAAGAGTCGTTCTCTTTCCAGCAGTTCCATTTCCACCAGACACTGAACACCTCACACTGCAAATTAAACAAAAAAATCAGACTTTTACCAACCAAAAAGGGGAAATACAGTTGCTTTTCCTAATCCATCTTATAAAAAATGTTACTTTGAGATTCGTGGTACGTTTCCAGCTAAAAAGATTCAATTTTTGGTGAACCCCAAGAGCGAGAAACAGAGACAAAAGACATGCATCAAATGGATATAAAGACTTACGAGAGGGAAGGTATTGATCGTTGGTTATAACGAAGAGAAAGCTGAGAAGAGGAAAGCTTTGCATTCAAAGCGCGGAAATTGACGAAGGATCTAGGTAAGACGGAGGAAGAGGAAGAAGATTTGGAGTCGACGCAGGTGGCGCGGGGAAGATTAGCGAGATTCGAAATGGTTGCCATTTTTTTCGTCGAGGGAAATACGAAAGTGTTTTTTCTTGGTTTGATCGATCGGAGGATAAAAACAAAGAAAGGGGCTTAAAAATGGGGTTGGTGAAGTTTTGAGTTAGGTCGGGAACGCAAACGACGAAACTATATCATGATGGCGATAGATGCTCATAGTTGACCATTTTCTGTCTTATTTTACATTCTAATTTCTTACAATTTATCCAAATGTTAAAACAATAAATAGTTATATACTAGATAACAAATTTATTTAATTTAGATAAATGTGATTTTTTACATCAGATGGTTTTAATAAACTTTCTCTAATGTATGATTAATCAGTCTGAAATTAGAAAACAATGAATAAAATAATAAGAGATAGAGCGGTGTCTTATGATAAACACGAGAGGTTGCTTAGTGAGGACCTTTGGCTTGTAATTAGTGTGTAATGGCCGTTGTTAGTTTGCAAGGGTCGGAGAAGTCACTTCCCATATCCCAAAAGGAAAACAACTTACAAGAGATAAGTCACTTCCCATATAGTTCATGGCCGTTGTTGGTGACCAAAACAAACAAGATTTTAACATTTTCATCTCCCACAATGGTTTTTACCCAAATCAAACTTTGGCTTTTGTGTGTCAAACATTTTTTCTTAACTAAAAAAGATTAAACAGAATAAAATATTATGTTTTTGTGTTCTTAGCCAATCTAGAAAAAATCTAGCTATGCCACTTTTGGATGATTGAATATTCATTCACGGGATGTCTTACGAATACAGTTTGAACTTATTCGGTTATCTTCCTGTAAACTATCAATCAAAGCTGATATATTACCTTTTGTTGTTTGTTTCTACGTTGGTTTTTCTCATACCTTTAGTTTTTCTTTTATGAACGTTGAGATACTATCGAAACTCAAATGTAAATACAACTTTTTAATTGGAATGACGATGTTTAGAATTATGAGATACGAAAGGAATCTCACTCATACATAGGACAAATAGGCATGTTAAATAATAAACACAGACTATGAACATAGTCGTCTTTTACTAGCGATGGATAAACGAAGATTGAGTATACTTCAAACAAAAATCACAAGTTTGTATTATTCAGCAAAAACAAGTCAATCTTGCTCTAACATGCCGGAAAATATTAATTAAAAGAAAAAAAGAACAAGTGAAGATCATCATTCAGATCCAGACTCTTGACTGTTGTGCTTTTATTAATCAACCGATGAGTAACTTATTCTCTTCCAGGAAGCTGTAGGTTGGTACTTCCAGGTTGTATGGTGCAGGACCTTTCCTAATTCTTCCAGATATATCGTAATGTGATCCGTGACACGGACAAAACCAACCACCATAATCACCAGC